>R18__coassemble_1620_pt1 | contig 22775 bp, 13 predicted proteins | sample R18__metabat2_low_PE_037 | metagenome-assembled genome bin R18
GGGGGGGAGCCCCGGGGCGGCGGGGGAAAACCCCCGCGGGGCGCCCCGGACCACCCGGAAGGGGGCGGGGTGGAGGGCCAGGCGGTGCCGCCGGGGGGCCGCGGGGGGCGGCGAGGCGGGGGGGGGGTTGGGCCCGGCCCGGGGCGCCCCCCCCGGGGCGCCCGCCAAACCCCCCGGCCGGCGCCATCCCACCCCGCAAGGCCGCCGGCCTTTATGGATAAGCCAGTGGGCGCTTGTCAGTTGTTGAACGGGTAGTACACAGGCTGTGCGGTGAGCTTGATGGTGTTGTCCGGGTCGGCTTCGTCCGTCAGCAGCAGCCACGAGGGGTTCTTCGCGCTGTCGGTGGTGATGGTGAAGGTGCGCTTGCCGCCGAAGGGCTGCATGCCGTAGTTGAGCCCGGCGTTCTTGTAGTACCACTGCCCGTTGCTGTCGGCCTGGCCGGTGAAGCTGAGGGTTATGCGGTCGCCGGCCAGCACGGAGTAGGAGTAGGCGAGCTGGCCCTGATAGCCGCTGCTGTTGAAGGTTATGCCGAACTTGCTGTTGTATGTGCCGAAGATGAAGTAGGCCACCTCTTCCTCCACTGCGGCCTCGCCTTGTGCGTACGCGTCCCAGTACTTCCGCCCCGTTGCGCCGAAGCCGGAGTAGCTTGCGAACCAGTAGTTGCCCACGAAGGTTTCCGTGAGCGGCGGTGTGCGCTTGGTCAGGGCCAGGGTGTCTCCCGCTATGGTGGAGGGGTAGCTGTCAGCCCCGGCCTGGTATGCGAAGCCGGCTATGGTGTGGCCGCCGTACTCCACGGGCCGGTACATGCTTATGCCCTGCGGCGTTACGATGTAGGCCATCTCGGTAACCTGGCCGGTGGCCGGGTCGGTGAAGGAGAGTGTGCGGTCCGCCTTGGTTACGAGCAGCGGCTCGGCGCCTATGTTGAGCAGGTACTGCTTGCTGGCCATGTCTTCCTCCACGCCGGCCACGGCTGTGAAGAAGTCCGCCCAGGCCGTTTCGGCCGGCAGTGGGGTCATCACTATGCGCGCGCCGTGTTTCTTGCCGGTCATTACCACGCTGTCTGCCGTGGCCTCCACTATGCGGAACTCCAGGTCGGCCTCGTAGCCGCGGCCGTTGCTGCCGAAGTCGGGGTTGACGGGGTCCGAGAAGTAGTGGAACAGGCTGTTGTGCCCGTCGAAGGAGAGCACAATGCCGGCGCTCTGCTCCAACTTGTAGTGGGAGGTGGCGGTCTCTTCCGCCTTGCCGGCTTCGCTTGCCACGGTTACCGTGCCGTCAGCTGCGAACTTGCAGAGCACGTTGTAGCCCCCGAAGTCGAGGTTGCCGTAGAGCTGCATGTTCCATCCGTTGGGCGCCCCGGCGAGCACTTCGCGGCAGTCGGCTGCGGCCTGGGCCACACGCTGCGCCGAGGGGGTGTCCCATATTTCTTCCGTCTCCGGGGTGCATGAGTACTGCGCCGCCGCTATGGAGAGGGCTATGGCTATCTTTATGGCGTTTTTCATGTCTTGTGCTATTTCAGGTTCTTCAAATCCAGTGTCTTGGCCTCTTCGGAGCGGCGCAGCACTATGGCCCGGAGGTCGTCCAAGTCCACGTCCCAGGAGCCCAGGAAGTAGTCGTAGAGTATGTTGAACTTGGCCAGTATGGCGTCTCGTCCGGAGGTGTCGTACTCTATCTCCTTCTCGTATTCCACGGCCGGGTTGCCGTCCTTGTCGTAGAGGGTGCCGCCGGTGGCGGGGTCTTTCTGGTACACGGTGTCGCCCTTGGCGTCGGTCTTGGCTATGAGCTTGCCGGCTGCGTCTTTCTTGTAGACGGCGTTGCCCTTGCCGTCCGTCTTGTACACGGGCGATCCGTCCGCGTTCACCTTGGGCGTAACGCCCTCGCCGAGCAGTTTTTCCCAGGCCTGCTGCGTGTGGGTTACGTAGAAGGAGTAGATCTCGGCGAAGTCTTCGTTGTACTCCCCGCTGCCGTAGCCAGAGGTGAAGCCCATGGCCGGGGCTTCGGAGTCGTCCACGTTTATCCAGTTGGTGGTCTGGTACTTGCCGGCCGAGACGGTCTGGAAGTCGGTGGAGTAGTTTTTCTTCTGCGTAAGGATGTGGCAGAACTCGTGGTGCATGGTGTGGAAGAACCAGTAGTTGAGGTCCATCGGGGTCTTTGCCGTCTCGGGGAAGGTGCTCTCCTGGTCTATCCAGATGTTGTCCGGGTCGAGCGAGTTTACTCGGAAGAGGGTTATCTTGAGCCCTCCCTCGGCCGTTCCCAGCACCATGGAGCCTGAGGAGCTGTACTCGGCCGAGCCTATGAGCTGCATCACCCTTGGGCTGTAAGTGCGTATGAAATCCTCGCCCATGGCTTCGGCGTAGGCGTCGAGCCACACGTGCTTGACGAGTGCGGCCAGGGCCTTTGACTTGCCGTAGTCAGCCGGCACCACGTTGTAGAAGTTGTCCGTCTCCCGGTCCGTGTACCTATATATGAAGTCTATGTTGTAGGGCTTGGTGTAGTTTTCCATGAGCCAGTTGTCGAACTCGTTGCGCTCTGCGGCCACGTCTGCCAAAACGCTTTCGGGGCTGAGGCTCTCGTTGGAGCACGAAGCCGTGAGCAGCAGCGCGGCCACGGCCATGGCCGTTATCCTTGTTGTCTTCATCTTTGCTGTGTTGTTAGTTGGTTTGTGCTTCGGCGGCCTTTGCCTCCCTTGGGTTGGCTTCCAGCCCGGCCTCTATCACGTCTGTGGGCAGCTGTATGGCCCCGCGCGGGTCCCCGGCCTTGAATGTGATGTTTTCCTCGCCGTCTATGTCGTGTGTGAACTCTATGCCGTAGCGCTTTATGTCTTGGAAGCGCAGGCCGTAGTAGAGGGTCTCTATGCGGCGCATTTGCAATATGAGCTGCAGCAGGTTTTCCTGCGTGCCACGCTCCACTGCGAAGCCCTGCGGGTTGAGCGTCTTGCGCAGGCTGCGCTCCTTGTCGCTCGCCGGTGCCACCACGGCGTAGGGCAGTTTCTCCACGAACCCGTTCACGCTTTCCTCCGTGAGTTCCGCCCTCACTGCCGAGCCGGCGCGGGGTGCGCACATGGCGTTCTGCCAGAGGTTCATGTCGGCCAAGGCTGCGGCGTAGTTCTTGCGCAGGGCGTTGGCCTCGGCCCTTACCAGCAGGGTCTCGTCCGCAGTGAAGGACGCCGTTACGGTGTGGGCGTAGCCGGTGCCGGCGAGCTTGTCCTTGTACTCGAACATCTCCATCATCTTGGGGAAGTATACGCACTGGTTTGAGCCGTATGCCTTGTGGCTGTAATACAGGGTGTTGTCGCTGGAACCGCTGCCCCAGGGGCAGCCCACCCACATTGTTTCGTAGGTGATTATGGGCCTGCCGTGGTTGAAGCGATTGTAGCTGCTGGAGCTTGCGAAGGCCCGCCCGGATATGGAGTAGGCCGTCTGCAGCATCAGGTTGCAGTTGAGCTTGCTCTGTATGTAGGCGTTGCCTATGTCTTGCGGCCCGGAGAGAGATGGGTAGTCGGCTGCTGTGCGGAGCATGTCGGCGGGCGAAGCTCCGAGAGCCTTTGTGGCATAGTCCGCCGCCTTGTCGTAGCGGTGGTAGTAGAGGTTGAAGCGCGCCGCCAGGGCGTATGCCGCGTTGGTGTTGAAGTGGTACTTTGGCACGGACAGGTGTGCATCGTTGAGCAGCGGCAGGGCCTCTTCAATGTCCGCGTCTATGTTGGCGTAGAGTTCGGCCATGGTGCCGCGCCGGTAGTCGCCCTTGATGGATGTCTCGGGTTTGGTGGGGTAGGGCAGTCCGAGGTCTTGCTGCGCCGTTTCCGGGTTGTAGGCCATGCAGAACACGTTGGCCAGCGAAAGCATGCCGTAGGCCCGGCAGAGCAGGGCTTCGGCCTTTTGCCCGGAAAGGCTTGCGGGCGAACCCATTTCCGCTATGTTGTAGAGAGCCTGGTTGGCGTGCGCCACGGAGTAGTATATGGAGTTCCAGATGGAGCGCGGGTCGTCGTTGCCCTCAGTCTCCACGTCTTCCCAGCGGTACATGGCCTCCTGGTTGGGCTGGGCGGTGTATTCCTTGCCGTTGTCGCACACGTTGTCGCCGCTCATTTCGAGCAGGAAGGCGGCGTTGTGTGTGGCGTAGGCGGCCACGAGCAGGTTGCTGACGTCAAGTTCGGTGTCCACCTCGGCGCGGTCGTCGGGCAGGCGGTCTAAGTATTCGTTGCAGGATGTGGCCATCAGCGCCGCTGCGGCCGCAGCGAGTATGGTTGTCTTTGTGGTCTTCATTGTTGTTGCGGTGTTATAGTCCTACGCGGAGTGTGAAAGTGAACTGCCTGGCCATCGGCACGGCCACGCCGCCGGCGTTGAAGAACTCGGGGTCTTGCCCGTTGAGTTTCTTGTCTGCGTATATGAGGAAGAGGTTTGTGGCCTGCAGCTTGGCTCCCAGGCTGCTTAGCCCTATGGGCGCTATGAGCTTGGCGGGGAAGTCGTAGCCGAGGGATATCTCCTTCATGCGTATGAAGTCGCCGTTGGCTATGCGCGCGGTGGAGCGGTTGTAGGCGTTGAAGGCGTATGACAGCTTGGTGTCGTTCTGTATCTGGCGCAGGTCCACTATGGCGGGTATGTCCGTCAGGGCCTCGTCTCCGCTGAGCCTCCATCGGTTTTTGAACTCCTTGGGCATTGCGTCCAGGTCGGAGTAGCCGGCGTAGAAGGCCTGGTCCAAGCGCACCTTGTTGCCGAATGAGTAGGTGGCGAAGACGTTCAGGCTCCAGTTCTTGTATTGGAAGGTGTTGCCGAGCGAGCCTGTTACGGTGGGGTCGGTGGGGCCTTCGTACACGAGGTGGCCGGTGTCGTAAGACTGGAAGTAGATGTCGCTCGTGGTGAGGTCGCCCGTCTCGTTTATGAACTGCGGTATGCCCTGGCTGTCAAGGCCGCGGAAGTCCATCGAGAAGAGCGAGCGGTAGGGGTAGCCCTCCATGGTGAAGCCGGTGCCGGTGATGAGGTCTATCACCCTGGCGCGGGTGTCAAGGTCGGTTACCTCGCTCTTGGTGTGTGAGAAGATGAGGTCTGTGTTCCACTTGAAGTCCTTGGTGGCTATGTTGCGCGTGGATATGGCCAGTTCTTCGCCGTGCGACTTCATGCTGGCCACGTTGGCGTACTTGTCTATGGTGCCGCCTATGCCGGTGGTGCGCACTATTCCGATGAGGTCGTAGTTGTTGCGTGTGTACCAGTCGAAGGTTACGTTGATGCGGTTGTTGAGGAAGCCCAGGTCAAGGCCTATGTTCAGCTCGTGCTTTTTCTCGTAGGTGAGTTCGTCGTTTGCGAAGTCGTATATTTCAAGGCCCGACTCCTTGTCGGTGGCGAAGGGGCGCCAGGGGTTGTAGCTCTGGATGATCACCTGCGAGTTGGTTACCGCCGGCTTGTCGCCGGTGAGCGAATAGGAAGCGCGCAGGGTGGCGTGTGAGAGGGCCTTGCCGGCCTTTGCGGCAAACCATTCCTCCTCGTGTGCGTTCCATGCGCCGGAGAGGTTCCACGTGGGTAGCCACCTCGCGCTGCGTGCCTTGCCCAGGCGGTTGCTGCCCTCGTAGCGCACGGTGCCGTTGACGGAGTAGCGTCCCTTGTAGGAGTAGTTGGCCGTGCCGAAGAAAGACACCTCGCGGCTGTAACCGTTGGCAAGGCTGTAATACATGTTGTTCTCCTCGTTTGACTGCTTGAAGTAGCGGTAGTCGTAAGACCCCAGCATGCCCATGTCGTACTGCATGCCCACGGCGTTGAAGGTGGTGCGGTTGCGCTCCACGTTGTTCACCTCCATGCCGCCCATCACGTTCAGGATGTGGGTGTCGGCGTACACGTCGTTGTAGGCGGCTGTGGCGCGGAAGTCCCAGCCGTTCATCTTGTACTTGTTTTCTCGGTAGAAGCCTCCGCTGGGCAGCACGGATATGGGCAGGGAGTTGGCGTCGTCGGGGTCTGTGTACAGCCACGGGTTGGAGTCGCGCATGGTGGCGTCGTCCATGGCGCGGTAGGCCATGGCCAGGTTTGAGTTCTCCGTGATGCGGTGGCCCTGCGCAGTGGTGGCGAACTTGTAGGCCGTCAGGGCCGAAATCTCCACCTTTGTTATGGGCTTGTATTTGAGCTCGCCCTGCACCTTGAAGTCTACCACGTCCAGGTCTATGTAGTTGTTGGCCAGCTCGTGGCGGATGTTGAACGGTGCGTAGTTGCGCGTGTAGAACTCGCCCGGGTCCAAGGTGCGCGACGAGTTTATGGCGTAGGAGTAGGGGTTGATGTCGAAGTCGCGGCTCACCTCGCCGGACACCACGTCCACGCTCTGGTTGTTGGTGCCGGGCGCCTGCTGCTTGCGGTAGGCCGTGTTGGCAATGAAGTTGGCGGTGAGCTTGCTGCTGATGTTGTAGTTGGCGTTGATGTTGGCCGTGTAGCGCTGCACCTTGCTGCTGGGAGTCCAGCCCGGGTCGCTCATCACGCTGAACGAAGCGTAGTACTGGGCCTTGTCCGTGCCGCTGCTAAGGCTCACGGAGTGGTTCATCTGCACGGAGTTGCTGAACAGCTCGCCGAACCAGTTGGTGTTGCGGTATTCGGCTTCGCGCAGGTAGCCGCGCATGGCCTCGGGTGTGTTGGCCAAGCCGTAGGCGCCGGTGGCCGGGTCGTACTGGTTCATCAGTTGGTACATCTTTCCGTAGACACCGCTGGACGATGCCCTGTAAGACCGCCCGAAGGAGAGGTAGCCGTTGTTGTACATCTCGTCGTATACGGCCATCTGGTCTTGCGAGTTCATTATGTTGAACTGGCTGTAGCTCGGCTTGAGACGCATGGTGTACTCGCCGGTGTAGCTTATGCGGGTGCTGCCGGCGCGGCCTTTCTTGGTGGTAACCACTATCACGCCGGCCATGGCCCTTGCGCCGTATATGGAGGTGGCAGAGCCGTCTTTCAGTATCTGGAAAGACTCTATGTCGTCAGAGTTGAGGCCGGCTATGGCGGATGATATGAGCGTGGCCGCGTCTCCGGACGACAGCGCATCGGCGTCTACCTCGGTGACGTCTTCCATTATAACTCCGTCCACCACCCACAGCGGCTTTGACGAGCCGTATATGGATGTGGCGCCGCGCACGCGTATCTTGGGGGCGGTGCCGAATGTGCCCGACACGTTCTGCACCGACACGCCGGCTGCGCGGCCCTCCAATGAGCGGCTGATGTCAGCAACGCCGTCTATCTTGGTCTTCTGCGCGTCCACCTTTGATGTGGCCCCGGTGAATAGACGCTTGTCCATCCTCTGCAAGCCCGTAACCACCACCTCTTGTATCTGGTGTGCGTCAGACTGCAACACTATTTTCATGTTCCTCGCGCCTTTGAGGGTCTGCTGCACCATGCCGATGTAGCTTACCACCAACGTGGGCGAAGACTTGGAGGTGGTGAGTTCGAAGCGGCCGTCCGCGTTGGTTACGGCGGCGTCCTTGCTCCCCTGCACCACGATGGAAGCACCGATGACCGGCTCGCCGTCGTCGGCGGCCACCACTGTGCCGTCAACCTTGGTCTGAGCCAGGGCCGCTCCCGCAGCTGCCATCAGCATAAGCAGTGCTGTGATTAGTTTTTTGCTCATTTTTTGTTGTTGTTGATGAATAAATATCCAGTTTACTCCGTGTCAAAAAGACACTAAAAGGTGGTTTGAGGTTGCTTTTTTTTTTCTACCCAAAAACCGCCACTTTGTAATTTGGCGGCGGCAAAGTTATAACAAAGGTGAAACACTGGATAGTAATGCATATGGAAAAGTTTTATTCACATAGTGTGAAAAGTGCCGCAAGGCCAAAAATAGGCGTTCCGGCAATGCCGTTTTGAACGCATTTGAGTAATTTTGCACGTATTTTAGCACGCCGCGCATAGCAGGGCGTGCGTTGGACGTATAGCGGATTAGAATAAAAAACAAAATAAAACAAATCAGAAATGGCCGTATTAGGACAAATCAGGAGGAGGGGACTAATCCTCATAAGCATTATCGGCTTGGCGCTTTTCGCCTTCATAGCCGAGGAGGGTTTCCGCTCTTGCGAGACTACGCGCAACAACCAGCGACAGCAGATAGGCGAGGTGCTGGGTGAGAAAATCAACGTGCAGGACTTCCAGAAGCTGCTGGACGAGTACACTGAGGTGGTAAAGGTGCAGCAGGGCGTGGAAAGCCTTAGCGAAGACCAGCTCAACTCCATCAAGGACCAGGTGTGGAACGACCTGGTGCAGTCTAAGATCATCGAGGAGGAATGCTCTGAGCTCGGCCTCGCCGTTACTGACGGGGAGTTGCAGGCCATCCTCAGGGAAGGCACGAACCCGATGCTCGCCGGCACGCCGTTTGTAAACCAGCAGACAGGGCGCTTCGATGTGAACGCGCTGCAGAAGTTCCTCGCCGAGTACAAGGCCGCCCAGTCTACCAACCCGGAGCTGTCGCGCCAGTACGAGGCCATATACCGCTTCTGGACGTTCACCGAGAAGAGCATACGCACGCAGCTGCTGCGCCAGAAGTACCAGAACCTGCTGGCCCATTGCATAATATCCAACCCCGTGGAGGCCAAGATGGACTTTGAGGCCGCCAGCACGGAATACAAGGTGCAGTTGGCCGCCTTCCCCTATTCCTCTGTGGACGACAAGAAGGTGGAGGCCACAGAAGCCGAAATCAAGGCCAAGTACGAGGAGATGAAGCCTTTCTTCATACAGCCCGCCGAGACTCGCAGCGTGAGGTACATATCTGTGCCCATACGCGCTTCGCAGGCCGACCGCCAGGCTCTTGACAAGGAGTTCGCCGCCTACGCAAAAGAACTGGCCGCCGCAGCCGATCCCTCGGAAGTGGTGCGCAAGAGCACGTCTGCCGTGCAGTACGCCGGCCTCCCCGTGGGCAAGAACGCCCTGCCCTCTGACGTGTCGCAGAGGATAGACTCCATGGCAGTGGGCGCGGTGGCCGGCCCGTATGAGAATCTTGGGGACAACTCCCTCAACCTCATAAAGCTCGTCGCCAAGCAGCAGTTGCCAGACTCCGTGGAGTTCCGCCAGATAGCAGTGTCGGGTAAGGACATGGCCGCAGTGAGGGCCACCGCAGATTCCATACTCGGTGCTCTCCGCTCCGGTGCCAACTTTGACACCGTGGCAGCCAAGTACGGCCAGGGCGGCGACAAGACATGGCTTACAACGGCCCAATACCAGGGCGCCACGTCCATAGACAAGGACTCCAAGGCTTTCCTTAACGCCCTCAACACCGCCGCCGTAAACGAGATACAGAAGATAGAAATGGCACAGTCGTGCATGGTGGTGCAGGTTACCGACCGCCGCAACATTATTACCAAGTACACCGCAGCAGTAGTCAAGAAGCCCATAGACTTCTCCAAGGAGACCCGCCAGGCCGCTTACAACAAGTTCAGCTCTTTCGTAAGCGCCAACCTCAAGGCCGAAGACATAGCCAAGAACGCCGCCAAGGCCGGCTATCAGTTGCAGGAAGCTGCCGATGTTAGCACGTCTGAACACAACATGCTGGGCATACGCTCCACGCGCGAGCCGCTCAAGTGGCTCTTCGAAGCCGAGGAGGGCAGCGTGTCGCCCATGTACGAATGCGGAGACAACGGCGACAACCTGCTGCTCGTCATACTTGACAAGGTGAACAAGAAAGGCTACCGCAGCCTTGACGACAAGCAGGTGAGGGAGTTTGTAAAGGCAGAGGTGCTCAAAGACAAGAAGGCGGAGCTGCTCGCCAAGACAGCAGCCGGCATCACCTCCATAGCCCAGGCAGCCCAAAAGGGTGCCGTGGTTGACACCGTGGAGCATGTTACCTTCAACGCCCCGATGTACATCTCCAAGGCCAACGCAAGCGAATACTCCGTATGCGGCGCCATAGCGGCAGCCAAGCAGGGCGAGTTCAGCAAGACACCCGTAAAGGGAGACCAGGGCCTGTACCTCTTCCAGGTGGTGGAGCGCAAGCAGCTGCCCATGCAGTTCAGTGCAAAGGGCTCGGAGCTTGACGTAAGGCAGAAGGCTCTGCGCTTCGTAGGTTCCTTCATGCAGGAACTCTACCTCAAGGCCGACGTTACGGACAACCGCTACCTCTTCTTCTAATATCGGAGATTACACATTAATATATATGCGACAGCCTGGGCCGCGCCACACAGAGTGGAGCGGCCCAGGCCGCTTAAAACAAGACCGTACGGCAATGGGCGGACCTTTCCTATTCATCTTTTCCGGGCTGCCGGCCACGGGCAAGTCCACCCTTGCCCGGTTGTTGGCTGAGGAGTATGGCTCGGCCTACCTGCGCATAGACTCCATAGAAGTGCCGCTTGCAGAGGCCTACGGGGCTGTGGACGGCAACGGCTACGGAGTGGCCTGCCGGGTTGCGGCGGACAACCTTGCCTTGGGCAACAGCGTGGTGGCCGACAGCTGCAACCCAATCGCAACCACGCGCCTGGCTTGGGAGGGAGTGGCAAAGGCAGCCGACTGCGGCTATGCCAACATAGAGGTGGTGTGCAGCGACACCGCCGAACACCGCCGGAGGGTGGAGACGAGACCCTGCGAAGTGCCAGGGCTAAGGCTTCCCACATGGGAGGAGGTGGAAAGCAGGGAGTACCGGCCTTGGCACGCCCCGCACATCACGGTAGACACTGCGGGGCGTACCATAGGCGAATGCTTTCAAGAGCTGTTGTCCCTATTGCAAGGGCCTGTTCCCGGTGTGGGATGTTTGTAAGATAATTGTCATACCAATATAGGCAAATCCCAAAACTCCAAGTTTTACGCCACAAAACGCTGGATTTTTGGGCTGAAAATAGGATGTTTTCAGCCCAAAAACATATTGTTTTCCGCCCAAAAACACACCTAACTTCCAAGCACTTGACAATCAATATGTTATATGGGGTGAAAAATGATCGGCCATCTATTCCCGAGATGTTTTTTCGACAAAAATATGTTTACAAATAAAGCAAGGGGGGAAATGCCGCTTGTTTCTATAATGGCATACCCCTATCGGCCCACATCAACAGACCTCCCTCGGCGGTGTCCTTTATGGGTCGAAACACACTTGCAATGTGTGTCTTGGGCTTGTGTGGAAACAATACCTTTGCAGCCGATTGGGGACATTCGTTGTGAAAGGACTATGACATACAACCACAAGGCGTGGCGCGTTGCCAAGGAGATTGTGCAGCGCCGGATTGACGCACTCGGGGTGGGGCAGAAGATGCAAGACCTGCCGGAGGAGTTGTGGCAGGAGAGCTTCCGCTATTATGTGAAAGAGGACAAGACCCGCCGCGGAGGCCCCAACCTCAGGATGATACGCCTTGATCCGGGCAAGCCCTCGCTTACCGTTACGGGCTATGTCTTCAACAAGTTTGTGCACCCGGTGGAAAACCGGTTCATCACGGTGAGGGAGGCCGCACGCCTGCAAGGCTTCCCGGACTCTATGGAACTGAAAGGCTCGCTCACCAGCACGCAAAGGCAGGTGGGCAACGCCGTGCCGGTGCAGCTCGGCAGGGCTGTGTTCAACTCCATTCTCGGCTTTGCCGCGGCCAATGGCTACCGGGGAAAGGAGCTTAGGGCCTTTTCCGTGTTTTGCGGCGCCGGCGGCCTTGACGTGGCTGCGGACACGGCCGGATGTGGGGAGTGCCGCATTGGCACGAGGCTGGCGATAGACTGCTGGGCGGACGCTTGCGACACCCTGCGCGGCTACATGGCCGGCAAGGCAAAGGTGTTGCAGGAAGACATACGAGGGATAGGAGACCCTATGGCGTATTGGGAAGCCAACACGGGCGAAGGCGCCGCCCCGGACTTGTTGTACGGCGGTCCGCCGTGCCAGTCGTTCTCCCAGGCCGGAAAGCAGAAAGGGGTTGAAGACGAGCGCGGCATGCTCGTTTACGAATACCTGAGGGTGCTGGGTGCGCTGCGGCCGGCGTTCTTCCTGATGGAGAATGTGTCAAACATAGTGTCGGTGTGCGGGGGGCGGTTGTACAAGGACATCATCGGCAAGATGGAGGCTTTGGGCTACTGCGTTTCCTTTTCGGTGCTAAACGCCGCCGACTTCGGCGCCCCGCAGCTGCGCCGCCGCGCAATGTTCATCGGTTCCAAAAGGGAGCTTGGGCGGGTGCCGCTTCCTGTTCCCACCCATTCTGCCGCCCCGGGAATGTTTCCCGGCTTGCCGCACACCACCGTGGGGCTGGCTTTCGATGGGCTGCCCCCTTGGGACAGCGTTTAGGCCAACATACGCAGTGCGCCGCAGCGGCGGGCCTACCACCACTGCGGCGCATTGTGTATGTGAGGAGCTAAGCCCCTTTTATTTGTAGAGGTAGCGCTTTATGCTCCGCTTCGGGGTCTTTTCAAACTCCTCATCCACGAGTTCTATGGCTTGCAGCTTGCAGTAGGCGGGCAGCACATTGTTCAGCTCCGTGCGGTTCTGCTCCATGATATGCTCCAAGTCTTCGCGTGAGAAATTCATGGCTTTCACCTCCTCGTCGTCCGGGAAAACCAAGCCCACGAGCTGGTCGCCGCGCTGTACAACCACGCTCTCGTTCACGTAGGCCATGGAGTTCAGCTTGTCTTCTATCTCCTCGGGGTAGATGTTCTGCCCGTTGCTGCCCAGGAGCATGTTCTTGCTGCGCCCCTTTATGTACACGTTGCCCTCGGAGTCCATCAGGCCGAGGTCTCCGGTGTGGTACCAGCCCTCCTTGTCAAGCACTTCGGCTGTGGCTTCCCCGTTTTTGTAGTACCCGAGCATCACGTTGAGTCCACGTGCCAAGATTTCGCCCGGTATGTTCTGCGGGTCCGGGCTGTCTATCTGCACCTCCATGTGTGCGACGGCGCGTCCGCAGCTGCCCGGGGCGAACTCCTGCCAGTCGGAGTATGTTATGATTGGCGCGCATTCCGTGGCCCCGTAGCCCACGGTGTATGGGAACTCTATGCGGCGCAGGAAGGTCTCCACCTCGCGGTTGAACGCCGCCCCGCCTATTATCACCTCGTACATACCGCCGCCGAAGGCGTTCATCACCTGTTCGCATATTTTCTGGTTCACCCTCTTGTTCACCACGGGCATGTTGAGCAGCAGCTTCATCGGCGCGGTGTTGATCTTTGGGAACACCCTCTTCTTTATGATCTTCTCTATCACGAGCGGCACGGCCACCACTATCGCCGGCTTCACCTCGGCCATGGCCTGGGCTATTATGGCCGGGCTGGGCACGCGTGTCAGGTAATAGACGTGGCAGCCGTGGCAGAACTCGAAGAGGAACTCGAAGGCCATGCCGTACATGTGCGCCATCGGGAGCATGCTGACCACCCCGTCTCCAGGCTTCACCTTCTTTCCCAACACCCCGCGGGCGAAGTCGAGGTTGCTCCACATGGCCCGGTAGGGTATCATCACGCCCTTGGAGAAGCCCGTGGTGCCGCTTGTGTAGTTGATAAGAGCCAGCTCGTCCGGGTGTTTTTCCTTGTAGTAGCTCACGTGTTCCTTGCGGAAGTACTTGGGATACTTGTGGCCGAACATCTCGTTGAGGTGTTCGCGTGCGTAGGTGAGCTTGTCGGTGCGCGACACCACCAAGGAGAAATCCGGTATGTATATTATCCCTTCAAGGCCGGGCATTTTCGTGGCGTCCACGACTGTGGCCACCACGTCGCCCACGAAGAGCAGTTTCGCCTCCGAGTGGTTTACAATGTTGTGCATCTGCTCGGCTGTGAACTCGTGCAGCACCGGCACGGCCACCGCGCCGTAGGTGAGTGTGGCCAGGAAAGCCACCGCCCAGTTGGCGCTGTTGCGCCCGGCCAGGGCAATCTTGTCGCCCGGCTCCACCCCGCTGCTCTCAAAGAGTATGTGCAGCTTCTCTATCTTGCGCGCCACGTCCTGGTATTGCAGGGTCTCCCCCTTGTAGTCGGTGAGTGCGTCAAGATTCCAATTCCCCACTATGCTTTTCTCCAACTCGGCGTTGAAGCTCGGTATCATCTCCATTGCACAATTACGATAATTTTGTGCAAAGTTAGCCCAAGTGTTGCACATTGCAAAACTATCTGTGCGAAATATGGCCGCCCCTCGTATGCCTTTGCCTACGGCGTGGCTGTGCGGCCTTGGCCAATGCCGACTATTGGGTAACGGCTGTGTGGCACCGCTCTGAAAATCACATTTTTTGGGTATTGCGAGGCTGTGTGGGCCAGGGTAACTTTGCACCCGGATAGCAACAAAACACGGACATGGGAGCTTTACACACCTTATTATTGTTGTCGTGCGCAGCACTGCCTTGCGCGGCTGCCGAACCGGCCGACAGCGTGGGGAAACCCGCACCGGGACGCTTGCAAGTGGGCGGCTACGGGGAAGCCGCTTTCACGCGCAATTTCTACAGCGACAACGTGTACCGCTACAAGGGCGCCAACAATTCGCTCTACCGCAACGCCCCGAGCCACGGCCGTTTCGATGTGCCGCATGCGGTGGTTTACCTCGGCTACGACTTCGGCAAGGGCTGGACTTTCGGCACAGAGATTGAGTTTGAACACGGCGGTACCGGCGGGGCTTACGAAACGGAGTACGCCGAGGGCGGAGAGTTGGAAGCGGAGACGGAGCGCGGTGGGGAAGTGGAGCTGGAGCAGTTCTGGATACAGAAGTCGTTCTCGCCCGCATTGAACCTTAGGATGGGACACATCGTGGTACCCGTGGGGCTGCTGAACGCCAACCACGAGCCAACGGACTTTTTCACGGTGTACAGGCCAGAGGGTGAGGCCACCGTGCTGCCTTGCACCTGGCATCAGACCGGTGTAAGCCTTTGGGGGCGCACCGGTGAGTGGCGCTACGAAGTGCAGGTGGTGGCCGGTTTGGACGCTTCCTATTTCAATACGGAAAACTGGATAGCGCGCGGAGCCGGGTCGGCCTTTGAATACGACATTGCCAACAAGTACGGGGCTGCGCTGCGTGTGGACAACTACTCGCTGCCGGGGCTGCGCATAGGGCTTAGCGGATACTACGGCCACTCCATAAACAACGCCAACACCACGGCCACTGCCGAGAAGTACAAGAAGTTGAAAGGCGCGGTGGCGATAGGCTCGGTGGACTTCACCTACAAGGGGCACAACTGGATTGCACGCGGCAATTTCGACTATGGCACGCTGTCGGATGCCGACAAGGTGGTGGGGCTTCCCGATAGGGGTTCCGCCCCATACGGAGACGGGGACGTGGGCAAGGCTGCCTACGCTTTCGGCGTGGAAGCCGGCTGGGACATGTTCTCACAGATACCCAAGCTGAGGGGCGACAACCGCCAGCTGTACGTCTTCGGCCGCTACGAGCGTTACAACCCCTACATACCGGCCACGCGCGAGAACTTTTACAAGTACACGGAGAAAGACCGAATAGCCGCCGGGGTCAACTACAAGCCCGTGCCGCAGGTGGTGATAAAGGGCGAATACAGCCGCCGTTTCCTCAATAGCCAGTACGCCGACGAGCCGAGCGTGTCTATCGGCGTGGCATACGAGGGCTTCTTCCTTTGACGACAGAACATCAAAACCCAAAAACACATGGAACACTTTTTCAACAAGGCGGCCGTTGTGGCCTTGGCCGCATGCGCAACATTCTCACTGACTGCCTGCGACGGAGACGATCCGGCGCCGGGCAGCGAGGTGTCGGAGCGCGAGACAATGATGAAAGCCATCGCCCAGCAGTTGGTCACCGGGGTGGTAAACCCCACCTACAAGCAGATGGCCGACAACACGGACGCCCTCTACGATGCCATATCGGAAATGAGGGAGGCAGCCAAGACAAAGAGCGTGAAGCAGAGCCAGGTGGACAAGGCCTGCGAACTGTTCAAGGCGGCACGGAAGGGATACGAAAACAGCGAGGCGTTCCTGCTCGGGGCGGCCGCCAAGTTCAATGTGGATCCGCACATAGACTCCTGGCCGCTTGACGTGAACGCGGTGAAGACACTTCTCCTCAGTCCCAAGATGATATCCGACCTTGATTCTGACGACGGGGACGCCATTGCCTATGCCAGCCTTGGGCAGAGCACCCTCGGCTTCCACGGCTTGGAGTTCATCCTTTTCCGCGACGGCCAGCCCAGGAAAGCTGAGGAACTCAACGGCACAGACTCGTGGGAAGGCCTTGAAAGCATCACCGGCGAGCAGGAACTTGTTTATGCAAAGGCCGTGTCGGGCGACTTGCGCAACAACTGCTACATCCTGGAGATAGGCTGGAACGACAATTCCAACAGCGCACACAAGGACAAGCTTGACGAGCTCGAGTGGCAGTACACCACCAACGGCGAGATATCCTTCGGAGAAGACTTTGTTACCGCCGGCAACCCCGGTAGCTCCTACAAGACGGTGAAGGCCGCCATAGCCGCGATACTCATAGGCGACATGGGCGCACGCGGCATTTGCGACGAGGTGGGGGACACCAAGATCGGAAAGCCACACACCGGGCAGACCGAGGAAGACATCAGCTACATTGAGTCTCCATACAGCTACAACTCCATAACCGACTTCCACGACAACATCGTGAGCATAGAGAACGTATGGAAAGGCTCCACGAACGGCTCGCCCAGTGCCAACTCCCTCTCGGCCTACTTCGCCAAGTACCACAAGGAAATAGGCCAGAAGGTGGAAGATGCCATAGCCAAGGCAAAGGCGGAGATAAAGAAGATGCCCGTGCCCTTTGTGAAACACTACCGCGACAAGCAATGCGGTGTGGTGATGGAAGCCTGCGGGGAGCTTTCCGCCAAACTTGAGGAGGCCAACAGGGCTTTGCAAAACGACTGACAATAGCTGCAAAAAGAAACCGCGATATAGTCCGCGCCCCGTTTCCATACGAGGATTCGGGGCGCGGAACACTTTTGGGTGCCGATGGCAAAAAGTAGGTATCTGGGGAGTTTCGGCTGTGCGTGGCACACCATTTTTAGGTATTGCGCGGAGTTGCCATACCCACTACCTTTGCAGCATACTATGAAACAAGGACTTATGGGTACAAAGCATATCTTGTGCGCGTGCCTCGCAGCGGCATGCTACGGGTGCGGAGACGATCCGCAGGCCATACCTTCCACCAATGTGGCGGAAACAAACGGGGTGTTCTCCGAAGCGGAATGGTATCCCGGCGGCCGCCTCGGCACCACCACAACCGAGGTGGGCTGCTACGGCAATCCCTCGCCGGCCGTGGAAGAGCAGGGGCTTGATGAAGCCTTCAACATAGGGGAGCTGTTTTTTGAAAGGGATATGACCCTTGCCACCAAGCCTTTCGCGGGGCTCGGGCCGACATGGCAGCGCCCCGGCTGCCTGTACTGCCATCCCAACTACGGCAAAGGCAGTAGGCAGACGGCATTCAGCCCCAACGCGAGGGGCAACTCTTACAAGATAAACGTGTTCCACCCGGCGGGGACAATGGACACAGACGGGGTGTACTACAAGGTGGACACGCCCGTGAAAGAACTCACCGTGAACCCCAAGACGGCTGCAATGAGCCCTTTCAAGCCGGAGATAGATCCCGGGGGGATACGGATTAGCTGGATCAAGGCCACTGACGAACACGGAAACCGCTTCCCCGACGGGGAGGAGTACGACCTGATATACCCAGAGGTGGAAATCCCCGTGTCGGCCATGAACGTGTCTCCAAAGCCGAACACCTACCAAGTGAGGATATACTCCTCCGTGGGGATATACGGCAACGGGCTGCTCGGTGCCATACCACAGGACAGCATTAAAAAACAATGGGCGGAGACGGCCAAGCACGCCCAGGTGAACCCGAGGATCTGGGACAAGGCCGCAGGCGACTGGGCGCCAGGGGCTTATGAACGCTCTGCCAAGGGCAATGTGCTAATGCGTTTCAACTACGCCATGGACAATGCTTTCGTACCCGGAGCCCTTAGCACACTCAACATGACAGATGCAGACCACCACCATTTTGACACGTCCGATGCTTGGGCCAGGGCTATGGCGGAAGACCCCGAAGTTGTAGGGGGAGTGGCAAAGGGAGTGGAAAACGGCAGCCAACTGTTGCGCCCATACTACGGAGACGGTACAGAGGAGGACGTGAAACGCTTGGTGCAAAGCGTCCTCGGGCTTAACGGGCAGGAAGACACTAAGGCCTTTGAGTCGTTTTTCGGAAAGGCCAGCGAACGGTCCGATGAAGACTACTACAACCTCGCGGTGTGGCTGCGCGGCGTGGCCGTGCCTATGGCCAGGGACTTGGACAAGCCGGAAGTGCAGCGGGGCAAGAAGGTGTTCTATGAAATCGGCTGCACCCGCTGCCATAGGCCGTCTTGGAACACAGGTGCGGACAATTACGACATAAACACGCCGGTGGCCAACGTGGGGAAGAAGCTGCCGCGTTACGCCAACCAGACCATATGGCCCTACACGGACATGGTGCAGCACCGCCTGTTTATGGTCAACGACATAATGACCGGGTGGATTCGCACGGCCCACTTGTGGGGACGAGGACTGATGATGCAGGAGACGGGCTATTCCGACCGACTGCACGACAACCGGGCCCGCAACGTGATAGAGGCCATAATGTGGCACGGCTACGACAAGAACAGCGATGCCTACCGCACCGTGCAGAAGTTCTACAACCTGCCAAAGGAGGATAGGGACGCGGTGGTGGCGTTCGTAGATGCAATATAAGCGGACTGGGCTTCCATGTCTTGGCGGAACGGAATGGTAGGGAAGCAAACGTTATATCATAAAGGTTTCTTATGGAAAAAGGATTATTGGCGGCTGCGGCGGTTTTGTTCTCGCTCGCTGCCTGCAAGGACAGTGCAGAACCTGCCCGGCAACCCGGGGAAGGCCGGGCCAACGCGGTGTTCAGTAGTGCGGAGTGGTACCCGGGCGGGTTGCTCGGCACCACCTCCAACGAAGTGGGCTGCTATTCCAACCCGGCACCGGCCGTGGAGGAGCAGGGATTCTCAAAGCTGTTCGCAGACGGGGAACTGTTTTTTGAGCGTGATTACACCCTCGCCACAAGGCCGTTCACCGGTTTGGGGCCGGCTTGGGTACGCCCCGGCTGCACCTACTGCCACCCAAACTACGGCCACGGCTCGCGGCAGGGCAATTACAAGGCCAACACCATGGGCAACGGCTACCTGCTCGTGGTGTACCATCCCGAAAGCGGGGTTACATCGCAAGGAGTGAAGTATGCCAAGGATTCGTATGTGTCGGAGGTTACCGGAATGCCGCAGACGGCGGCGCAGCACCCTTTCAAGGCACCCGTGGACGAAAGCCAAATAAAGATATCGTGGCTGCAAGCCACTGACGAACACGGCAACCGCTTCCCGGACGGGGAGACTTACGGCCTGATATACCCCGAGGTGGAAATACCCGCCACGGCGTTCAACACGGACCCCGTGCCGGAAAACTACGAGGTGAGGCTTGAATCCACAATAGGGATATACGGCACCGGGCTGCTTGACGCCATAAGCCAGGACTCCATGAAGGCGCAGTATGCCCGCTCTGCAAAACACCTGGCGCTGAATCCCGCCATGTGGGACTCGCAAGCCGGCGACTGGGCCGGGAGCGCGTGGTACACCTTGGCCGACGGGCAAAAGAGGATAAAGAAGTTCACTTACGCCATGACGCGGGCCTCGCTGCAAGACGGGGCCGGCTCTAACGCCATTTGGAACATAACCAACGTAACCCGCTCCGACCGCCGCTACCTGTACACCACCGACGCCTGGGCCAGGAAGATGGCCAACGACGGGGACGTGGTGAAGACCATCATGGACGAAGGCGCGTCCGCAGGCTCGCTCCTACACCCGTATTACGGTGATGGCACCGAGGAAGGCGTAAGGGATATGGTGGAAAAGCTGCTCGGACTGAACCAGCCCTCTGACGCGGAGGAGTACGCCCGGCATTTCGTAAACGCTGCCGGGGCCGACGGAAAGGACGAGATGTTTGACGAAGACTACTATGCGTTTGCCGTGTGGCACCGCGGCCTGGGCGTGCCGATGGCGCGTGACTTGGACAAGGCTGAGGTGCAGAGGGGCAAGCAGGTGTTCATGTCGATAGGCTGCGCAAACTGCCACCGCCCCTCGTGGCAAATAGTGAAGGACGACTATTGGACAGACCCCATAACGAAAGCCGTAGGCAAGGGACTGCCGGATTACAGCGGCTCCACGATATGGCCGTATACCGACTTGGTGCAGCATAGGCTCTTCATGGAGAACGACATACGCACCGGCTGGTGCCGAACCACCCCGCTGTGGGGCCGCGGACTGTCTGTGCAGGAGACGGGCTATTCCGACCGCCTGCACGACTGCCGGGCGCGAAACGTTATAGAGGCCATAATGTGGCACGGATACGACAAGCGCAGCGATGCGTACTCTTCCACGCAGAAGTTCTACAACCTGCCAAAGGAAGACCGTGACGCAGTGGTGGCTTTCATAGAAGCCATTTGAAACAGTCCCCGCCATGGTGCAAACGCCGCGGCGGGGACATAACACGCAGACAGGAAGGCACATGCTCAGGAAAACTCTCGCGGCTGCGTATGCCGCCATGGTTGCAGCGCTCGCAGCAGCCACCTTTGTGGAACATGGCTACGGAACGGACGCGGCCCACTCAGGCGTGTACGGCAGCCCGTGGTTTTCCGCGCTATGGGCTGCGATAGTGTTGCTCGGTGCGGCATGGATGGTGAGGCGGAGGGTGAAGTCGCCCGGGGTGTTGCTGCTCCATGTCTCCTTTGCCGTGATACTTGCGGGAGGGCTTCTCACCAAGCTCACTTCTTTCCAAGGGGAGGTGCATCTCAAGCAGGGGCTGCGCACTGCGGAATACTCATCCAAGGCGGACGGGGAAAAGAAGCCGCTGGGCTTCGCCGTAAAGTTGGATTCTTTCAAGGTGGAATACTATCCCGGCACGGTGGAACCCCGCGACTACACCTCCGTGTTCACCATAGAAGACGGAGGGGAAGCCGTGGTGGGCAAGGTGTCCATGAACAACATTTTCCAACACGCCGGGGTGAGGTTCTACCAGAGCGGGTACGACCCCGACATGCGCGGCTCTTCGCTGCTCGTGAACGCCGACCCTTACGGCACGCCGCTGACCTATGCGGGCTACGCCTTGCTGTTGGTTTCCATGGTGTGGCTGCTGGCAGCCCCCGGCGGGGCGTTCCGCAGGCTGTTGCGCAGCGGCCGGGTGGCTAAGGCGGCCATGCTTGGCATTGCGATGGTTTGCTGCTTACACGCCGGGGCGGCGGAAACGGTGGGGCGTTCGCAAGCTGACGCATTCGGACGGCTCTGCGTCTCCCACAACGGCCGGATAACGCTGTTCCAGACATACGCCAAGGATTTCGTCAGGAAGCTTACCGGGAGCGATTCATACCGGGACTACTCGGCAGAGCAGGTGGCGCTCGGTTTCCTGTTCTATGCAGACGAGTGGGAAAGGGAGCCGGTCTTCAAGGTCTCGGGAGACGTTTCCGAGCGGCTCGGGCTGCCTGCCGGCCACGTTTCCTTGTCGCAGCTTTTCAGTCAGGGCCGCTACCTGCCGGGCCCTTACCTTGGCGGTGGTGATGATGCGCTGTCAAAAGGTTGCCGCGAACTTGACTCCCGTGTGCAGTTGGTAATGCTGCTCAGGCAGGGGCAGCCTTTCGCCATGTTCCCCCACAAGGGGAAAGGGCGTGTGGAGTGGCTATCCCCCACCTTTGACCCGGCGGCTGCTGGTGTAGGCAGGGAGGAAGCCCTTTTCATAAAGAACTTCTTCGCCTTGGTGTCTTGGCGTTTGGGAGAGAACGACTCCGCAGGGGTGTCGACAATAGTGTCAAAGCTCGGCGAGTACCAGGCTAAGAACGCCGGGGACACCATGCCGGGCGAATGGCAGTTGGGGATGGAGCGGCTGCACAACGAAGCGCCCTTGCCCAAGCTGCTGTTCATTTTCTGCCTGTCGGCCGGTTTTGCGCTCGTGCTGTCGTCCATAGCCTTGGGAGGGTGTGCAAAGCGGGCCTCCAAGGTTGCGGCCATATCCGCAGTGTCGCTGTCTTTCTCGGCTCTGACCCTGTTGGAGGCGGCAAGGTGGATAGCGGGTGGCAGCCTGCCGCTTATGAACGGCTACGACACGATGCTGTTCATGGCGTGGGTGGTGTCGCTCGTGGCTCTGTTGGCGGGGCGGCGCAGCGTGCCGGCGATGGCCGTGGCGCTCATCGTTTCGGGGGCTATGCTGCTCGTTAGCCACCTTTCTGCCATGGACCCGGCCATAACCGCAGCCCCACCGGTGCTCAACTCCCCGCTGCTTGCCGTGCACGTGAGCATAATAATGGTGGCTTACTCGCTGCTGTCCCTCACTTTCGCCTGCTCCGCTGCAGCCCTGGCCGCCCAGTTCGGCAAAAACGGGAAGGAACGCATGGCGGCCCTTCGCAGGACATCCCTGCTGCTGCTCTACCCGGCCATGGCCACCCTGTCCGTGGGCATATTCACCGGGGCCGTATGGGCCAACGTCAGCTGGGGCAGCTATTGGAGCTGGGACCCGAAGGAGACCTGGGCCCTTATCACCATGATGGCCTATGCGCCGGCCCTGCATGCCGGCTCCGTGCCTTGTTTGCGCCGCCCGGCCGTTTATCACGCCTACGTGGGCGTGGCTTTCGCCACGCTGCTGATGACCTATTTCGGGGTGAACTACTTGCTCGGGGGCATGCACAGCTACGCGTAAGCGGACGTGCCAACCCCTTGCCAATCTATATATACGCGGCTTGCCGCGTCTTGTGTGTTGTCCGGTATTGATTTGGTAAGACGCGGCAAGCCGCGTCTCTACGGCACAACGCGAAACGGACGTGCCAACCCCTTGCCAATCTATATATACGCGGCTTGCCGCGTCTTGTGTGTTGTCCGGTATTGATTTGGTAAGACG
>R18__coassemble_1635_pt1 | contig 22448 bp, 22 predicted proteins | sample R18__metabat2_low_PE_037 | metagenome-assembled genome bin R18
GCCTGCACCGCAAGCGTTCCTTGGTGCCGTGTTTACTCGTATGTGCAGGCGGGACATCCGCGGTCCCGGTGCTGCCGCGTTTTCCGTGTATGTGCAGGCGGGACGCCTGCGATCCCGGTGCCGCGGCAGCGTCATTCAGAGGGAGCGTAAGCGACCGAAGAATCCCGCAACGCGCCATTCAGGGCGCAGCGGAGAATACAATATTAATGGTGGGATGTTTCGCTGCGCTCAACATGACGGATGGGAGTTTGTTTGTAAGACGGGGCAAGCCACGTCTCTACGGCACGTTTTGGTTGTGTGCGGTTTTAATACCGGTGCTGCGGCAGCGTCATTCAGAGGGAGCGGCTGCGACCGAAGAATCTCGCGATAGGGATGTTTCGCTAAAGCTCAACATGACGTGGTGGCGAGATGTTTCGCTGCGCTCAACATGACGGATGGTGTGGTTTCAGGGGGCTGGCGGGGCACCCGCGATCCGGTAATAAGGTGGGATCGGTTGGGATCGCAGGCGTCCCGCCTGCACCGCAAGCGTTCCTTGGTGCCGTGTTTACTCGAATGTGCAGGCGGGACGCCTGCGGTCCCAGTGCCGCCGCGTTTTCCGTGTATGTGCAGGCGGGACGCCTGCGCTCCCAGTGCCGCCGTGTAGGCTCGTGTGTGCAGGCGGGACGCCTGCGCTCCCAGTGCCGCAGTGTAGGCTCGTATGTGCAGGCGGGACGCCTGCGCTCCCAGTGCTGCCGTAGCGTCATTCAGAGGGAGCGTAAGCGACCGAAGAATCCCGCAACGCGCCATCCAGGGCGCAGCGGAGAATACAATGTTAAAGGTGGGATGTTTCGCTGCGCTCAACATGACGGATGGTAGCGGTTTCAAGGTGCTGGCGGGACACCCGCGCTCCGGCAATAAGGTGGGAATGGTTGGGATCGCAGGCGTCCCGCCTGCACCGCAAGCGTTCCTTGGTGCCGTGTTTACTCGTATGTGCAGGCGGGACGCCTGCGCTCCCAGCGCCGGTTACACGAGGCGGTTGTCTACGGGGAAGACCACGGAGGGTTTGAAGGCCTTCGCCTCCTCGAAGTCCATCAGGGCGTAAGACACTATTATGACAATGTCTCCCACCATCACGCGGCGCGCCGCCGCCCCGTTGAGGCATATGCAGCCGCTGCCGCGCTCCCCCTTTATCACATAGGTCTCGAAGCGCTCGCCGTTGTTGTTGTCCAGCACCTGCACCTTTTCGCCTGCTATCATGCCGGCCGCGTCCATGAGGTCCTCGTCTATCGTTATGCTGCCCACGTAGTCCAGGTTGGCGTCGGTAACCCTCACCCGGTGGAGCTTGCTCTTGAGAACTTCTATCATCATGGCCTGCGGTATGTTACGTGGTCTATGAGCCTTATGGGCGTGTCGCCGCAGTAGACTGTGGCGCAGCCCACTGCGTGCGGTGCTTCGTCCCAGGAGCTTATGGGCAGCAGTGTTCCGCCGTCCACTATCGACACGTATTCCACCCTCAGGCCCGGCACGGCGTTTATGGCCTCCTCCACCATCTGCGCGGTCTGCTGCGGAGTGTGGCCAAGTGAGTATTCCACGCTTTCTGCCAGGGCGCGGTATATGCCTGCGGCGGCCTCCCTTTCGCCCGAGGTGAGCAGGGTGTTGCGGCTGCTCATGGCCAGGCCGTCCGCTTCCCTCACGGTGGGGCAGGCCACGATCTCCACGGGCAGGCCGAGATGGGCAACGAGGCGGCGCACCACGGCCACCTGCTGGAAGTCTTTCTCGCCGAAATAGGCCTTGTCGGGCCGGGCTATGTAGAAGAGCCGGCTGACCACCTGGCACACCCCGTTGAAGTGGCCGGGGCGGTGTTCGCCCTCCATCACCTCCGTAACGGGCGGGAAGCTGAACGAGCGGGTGTCCCCCACGGGGTAAATCTCCTCGGCGGATGGCGCGAAGACGCAGTGCGCCCCCGAGGCTTCAAGCAGCCGCAGGTCGGCTTCCATGGTCCTGGGGTAGCGGTCCAGGTCTCCCTTGTCGTTGAACTGTGTGGGGTTGAGGAAGACGGACACCACCGCAGTGCCGCACTCCCGGGCGCAGCGCTCCACGAGCGAGGCGTGGCCGGCGTGCAGGGCTCCCATCGTGGGTACCAAACCCACGGACAGGCCGGCCTTACGGCGGGCGAAAAGCTCGTTTTGCAGGTCGGCAACCTTGTTGAAAACTTTCATCGCTTGGTTGTTTTTTGAAATTGCAAAGTAAGTTACAATATGTCAAACGGCGGCCTTTTGGCGGCTTTATGCCGCCGAAACGCTCGGAAATCAGTAACTTTGCACCCCGGAAAGGGTTGGAAAACGCAAAAAGAAACACCAAGGAAGAAACAATGGCCACAAAGATACTCTTCGTAAACCAGGAGATAGCCCCTTACGTTCCCGAGACCGCCATGGCTGCTGCCGGCCGCGATGCCGTGTACGCCGCGCAGGCGGGCAAGTTCGAGATAAGGACGTTCACACCCAAGTGGGGCGTGATAAACGAGCGCAGGGGGCAGCTGCACGAAGTGATACGCCTCTCGGGCATGAACATAGTGGTGGACGATGCCGACCACCCCATACTTATAAAGGTGGCCAGCCTGCCCAAGACCCGCACCCAGGTGTACTTCATAGACAACGACGACTACTTCACCAAGCGCGGCCTGGCCGCAGACGAGGACGGCCGTGAGTACGGGGACAACGGCGAGAGGGCCGTGTTCTTCGCCCGCGGGGTGCTCGAAACGGTGATGAAGCTGCGCTGGAACCCCGACATAATAGTGTGCCAGGGGTGGATGGCCGCAGCCATACCCTTCTACGTCAAGACGGCTTACAGCGAGGAGCCGCCCTTCGCCTCGGCCAAGGTGGTGACGTCGCTCTTCGGCGGCGGGTTGGAGAACGGCTTCGGGCCGGCCTTCAAGCGCAACGTGGCCTACAAGGGCGGGGGCGAGGAGCTGCTGGAAGGCTATTCGGACGCCTTCGGCCCGGAAGACATCGCCCGCTTCGCCATAGATTACAGCGACGGTGTGATGGAGGGGGAGGCCGGCGCGCCGGCGGAAGCCGTGGGGTACGCCAAGGGAAGGGGGCTGCCGCTGCTGCCCTTCGCCGGCGGAGACCAGGCCGAGGCAAGGGCCGCGTTTTACAAGGGCCTGCTGGGCTGAAAGTGAGCCGGCCAGGCCCCGGGGGACACCACAAACCATAGGAACCATGAAAGCAAAGCTGGCGACAATCGCCATGGCCGCCTTGGGGCTGTGCTCCTGCGGCGAATCCACAGACCTCGTGGGCGGTGGGCTCACGCCGGGAGCCGACAAGCTGTCGGCGGCAGTAGACACATTTGACGTGGAGACCCGCTCCGTGGCCGCCGGCCCTGTGCTGGCCACCACAGCGGGGGGCTACGTGGGCAGCCTGCGGGACCCCGAAACGGGCGCATACACCACGTGCCACTTCATGACGCAGCTGCACTCCATAGGCGGGGAGGTGTTCCCCCCGGCCGGGCGCATAGCCTCGCTCTCCGGCGGACTGCCGGCGGCCGACTCGTGCGAGCTCAGGATATTCTACACCGCCGCAGCCGGCGACACACTGGCCCCCATAACCATAGAGGTGGCGGAGCTGTCCGCCCCCATGTTGGAAGACCGCTTCTACGACACCTCCTTTGACCCGGCCGCCGAGGGCCTGCTGCGCACCGGCGGGGCGGGGGGAAGCAAGACATTCACGCTTGCGGACATGGCCGTGCCATACTCCATCCGCAAGCTCGCCACTTACTCGCCCAGCGTCAGGGTGAAGCTCGCCGGCCCCTACACGGCGGCCGACGGCACGGTGTACGACAACTACGGCACCTACCTGATGAGGGCCTACTACGCTTCGCCTGGCGATTTCTCCGGACAATACGACTTCCTCACCAAGGTGCTGCCGGGCTTCGCAGTGAGGCACGCCGGCGGGCTCGGGGCCATGGCCAAGGTGGACATCTGCCAGCTCAGCGTGTACTACCGCTACGAGGAGGGCGACAGCGTGGCGGAGGGTGCGGCCGTCTTCCCGGGCACCGAGGAGGTGCTAACGGCCACGCAGGTGGATTCCGATTCCGCATCCATAGCGCGGCTCGTGGCGGACAACAGCTGCACATACGTCAAGGCTCCCGCCGGGATATTCACGGAGATAGGCCTGCCCGTGGACAGGGTTTACGCCGGCAGGGCGGAGGGCGAGGTGCGCTCGGCCAAGCTGGAGCTGCAGAGGGTGAACCACTCCTCCGGCTCGCAGGAAGCCCTGCCGCCGCCCGGGGCGCTGCTGATACTGCCGGCCGACAGCGCGGCGGCGTTCTTCGAAAAAGGCAAGATAGCGGACAACCGCACATCGTTCATAGCCACTTACGACAAGGCCGCGAACTGCTACTCATTCGGCAACATAGCCGGGCTGCTGCAGCACATGGCGGCCAACCGGGGCTCGGCACGGTGGAACAAGGCATTGGCCATACCCGTGCAGATAACCACCACGGACGCCGGCACCGTAACCAAGGTGTCGCATGAAATGTCGCTCACCAGCACAAGGCTCGCCGGGGGGGAAGGAAACACCCGCGCGCCGGTGAGACTGAGTGTGATATACGGCAAATACGAATAAGGCAGCAACGCAACGCCGCAGCATATGGCAGACAACTACCTGGAACGCCGGCGAGAAGACTACGAGGCGCGCAAGGCCGAGTGGCTTAGGAAGAAGAAATGGGCGCCAAAGCCCGTGAAAAAGGCCGCGCAGCAAGCTGCGGGAAAGGCCTTGGCCTTATTGGCGCTGCTGCTGCCGGCGGCCCTGCACGCAGCCGACATCGGCAAGTTGGAAGCCCGCTATTCGGCAGCCACAAAAGCTGGCAAGGCAGCTGCGGCCAACGCCATATTCCGCGAATTGGCCAAGGCGGGCCTGATGGACGGCGCGGCGGAAGTGGGTGCGGACACACCGGCCGACTCCATAGACGCAAGGGTGTGGTACTGGTTGGGAGAGTGGCACTACGAGCAGCAGGAATACGCCAAGGCCGAGGAAATGGCCGGGCGGTCGTATCCCCTGCTTAGGGAGGGGGACGACAAGGGTATGCAGACAGACTGCCTGCAACTGATGGCGGCGGCCAAGTTTAAGAGGAGCGACTACGCCGGGGCTGTGGAGACATCCAAGAAAGGCCTGGAAACGGTACGCCAGACCGGCGACAAGGCGCGGATAAGCAGCGCGCTGAACAACATCGCCGCCATATACCTCGCTTCCAAACAGCCAGAAAGGGCGGAGAAGTACATCCTTGAAGCCTTGGAATACAGCACCCAGGCCAACGACTCGGACCGCATATCCACACAGAACGGCATAGCCTCCGAAATTTACCACATACAGGGAAAAGAGGCCAAGGCCTTGGAATACGCCCGAAAGGCCTACGAGATGGACTCGCTGATGGGCCGGGAGGAAGATATGGCCATACACATGTCGCACATGGCATCTGCCTTGGCCGGTCTCGGCGATACGGGAGACGCTATGGGGCTGCTGCTGCGGGCCATACCGATACTTGCCAAGGAGGGCAACAAGGGGTCGCTGGGGATATGCTACAACCAGATGGGCGGAATACTCAACGGCCGGGGGCGGCACACGGAAGCCGCCGCCTATTTCTCAAAGGCCATAGGGATATTCTCCAAAAACGGGAACATATATAACGAGAGCCGTGCGCGTAAAGGCATGTTTGACGCGCTGAGGGATTCCGACCCCTCGGCGGCGGCCGGCCACCTGCTGCGCTACACCCGCCTGCAAGACTCCATATACAAGGACAATATGGAGAGGAGCATGGCGCAGTTCAACGCACAGTACCGCAACGGCGAGCTTGAAAGGGAAAAGGCCGCCGAACGCACCAAGAAGGTTGTCTCCATAGTCATAGGCGTGGCAGCCTCGGCTGTATTGCTGGCCTTTGTGGCGTGGCTGCTGTCGCAGAGGCGGCTCGGGCGCAAACGGGCTAAGGAGAGGGCTGCGCTGCAAAAGGCCAAGGACGCATTCTTCGCGCAGGTAACCCACGAGTTCCGCACCCCGCTGGCGGTGATAGACGCGGCGGCCCACAACATAAGGAAAGGCGCGGCCGGGGAGCTGCGGCGCGATGCGGACAACATAATAATGTACGGCCGCAACCTTTTAGACCTGATCAACCAAATATTGGAACTCGCCAGGATGGAGGCCATAGGCGGCTTCGGCCATGGTGAATGGGTGCATGGGGACGTAAACGAAGTGGCGGCCCTGCTGTGCGATAGCCATGGGGCGTTTGCCGAATCGCGCGGGGTGGGATTGTCCATGCACCCCGGTAGCGTGGCCGCCGAGACCGACTTCGTGCCTGACCTGCTGAGGAAAGCCCTGCAAAACATAATATCCAACGCTGTGAAGTTCACGCCGGCGGGCGGCACCGTAACCGTGCGAACATCTGTGGTAGGCACCCGGGTGGCAATATCCGTGGCCGACACCGGCCGCGGTATGGACAGCGGTACGCTGGGGCATATCTTCACGCCGTTCTACTGCGCGGAGCAGGGTGCTACGGACTGCTGCTCGGGCATAGGGCTGCCGTTGGCCAGGAAGTCGGTGGAGAGCATGGGCGGGGAGATAAGGGTGGAAAGCGAACCGGGGCGCGGCTCGGTCTTCACCATAGTGTTGCCCCTGAGGAGCGGCCATGCCGGGAAACCCGCAAAGGCGGCGGAGACCGCTTACGCTGACGGGCTGTGCGGCAAGGCCTACCCAGCCGGCGACGGGGATACGGGGAAGAAAGCCCTGATAGTGGAGGACAATGCCGAAATAGCCGGCTACATAGCCAAGGCTCTGCCCGGAGACTACTCGCCAGTGTTTGCCGCCAACGGAAAGGAAGGCCTGGAAACGGCCCGGCAGACCATACCGGACATTGTGGTTACAGACATGATGATGCCCATTATGGACGGCTATGAGATGGTAAGGCGGATGAGGGGAGACGACCTGCTGTGCCACATACCTGTGGTTATGGTTACGGCGAGGACGGAGGGGAAAGACCGCATGGAGGGTTTCCGCAGCGGAGTGGACGCCTATGTGGGCAAGCCTTTCCAGGCCGAGGAGATAAGGCTTGTGGTGGAAAGGTTGGCCATACAGCGTGCAGAGCTGTACAAGCACTACCTGAAAGGCTGCCGGACAAAGGACCAGGAGGGCAACCCCGTGGATGGCGGCTTCGGGGCAGAGGAGATACCGCACAAGGACATCGGCTTTATGGAGAAGTTTGAGACGGCTGTAAAGCAGGGGCTTGAGAGCAACACCACCTTGGAGCAGGTGGCTTCGCAGCTCTTTGTAACAAGGGTGCAGCTAAACCGCAAGGTGAAAGCCCTCACGGGCCGTACGGCTTCGCAGTATATGTTGGGTGTGAGGACGGACGTTTCAAAGGCCCTGCTTGACGACCCGTCAATACCGATCGGGGCGGTGGCCGCCAAGGTGGGGATTTCAGACGTGTCTTATTTCTCGCAGATGTTCAAGGCCGCCACGGGCTTCACCCCGTCGCAGTATAGGGAAATGCAGGGGTAGGGGAGGTTCGGAAAAGGCCCCATGCCGCAAATCTCCGCTTCACGGGGCTGTGCGGCATAAGAGTCTTGTTTTATGGGAGAGTCCGCCTTGTTTTCAAAAGGCGTGTGTGGGCATTGTTTGTCCAAAGGCTTGGGATTGCGTGTTTTGCCGAAATAGTGCTGTTGCGGGAAGCCCAAACCGTAGGCCCGGGTTTGTGCAAAGGTGTGGCCAGCCCCTTTGCCGGTGTGTTCTATATTGCTTAACGGCTCGGTCTATTGCTTGTGTGAAAGCCCTTCCCCGTGGGGTCAGATCTCCTCAAAGTCTACGTATTCCCCCTCGTCTTTCGGTATCACCTTCCGCTGGGCCTGCTCACGGGTCCTTGTGTCCCTTACGGTCTGCCGTGGCCTGGCGGCACGCTTTGCCGTGCCGAACAGCCCCGAGAAAAAGTCTTTCACCTTGGCCGCCATGGCTATCAAGAATATGAAAGCTATGGCAGACACCACGAACAACACCACCAACAAGGCACCCAAGAATGCGAACATGTCAGCCCTCCGCCTTTTTTGCCGTGATAGCCGAAACCAAGGCGTAGGCCGCCACTATGGCAGCGAATGCGGCAAGCCGGAACGTGAAGAGCATCGGTATGCAGAAAGCCGCAAAAGCGTATTTCACCTCGTTGCCGCGCCACCCCCAGTGCTTGAACTTGAACGCCATCATGGGTGTTTCGCTCACCAAGAGCCAGCAACTGGCCGCACATAGCACCAACACAGCCGGCAGGGCTGCCGGGGTTTGGGAGAGCCTGTCGCCCACACCCACTATGAGCGAGGCCCAAAAGAGGGCGTTTGCCGGTGTGGGAAGCCCGAGGAACGTGGTGGCCTGGCGGGTGTCAAGGTTGAACTTGGCGAGCCGGTACGCCGAGAATGCCGCCACTGCGAACGCCGAGAAAGGCAGCCACGCGGACGCTCCGGACATGAACACCGGGTATGCTGCTGTGGAAAGGTAGTGGAAAAGCATGGCCGAGGGGGCCACTCCGAACGTAACCACGTCGGCCAATGAGTCAAGTTCCTTGCCGATGGGTGAGGATACATGCAGCAGGCGCGCCGCCATGCCGTCGAAAAAGTCGGCCACGGCCCCGGCTATTATCAAGGCGAAAGCCGTGGCGGGCTGCCCCCCGAAAGCGAAGTAGGCCGCCGCGCAGCCGCAAACGAGGTTGCAGCAGGTTACTGCGTTTGGTATTTGCTTGGTGATTGCGTGCATATTCTGCGGTGTGTCAGACTGGTAGGCGGGCTATGGTGGTGATGTCTCCGGTGGTGGCCTGTCCAAGCTTCACCAAGGGTACGCTGCCCTTTGGCAGGAAAACATCCACCCTGGAACCGAACTTTATGAAGCCCATGTGCTCGTCTATGTAGCATTCCTCGCCCTCCTTGGCGTAGGTTACTATGCGCCTTGCCACGGCCCCGGCCACTTGGCGGCAGAGCACATCCACCCCCTGCGGCGTGGTGATGATGACATCCGCCCGCTCGTTTTCCTCGCTGGCCTTGGGCAGCCATGCTTTCATGAAGTTGCCGTTGCGGTGGCGCACCATCTTCACCTTCCCCTCCACGGGAAACCAATTGGCGTGTACGTTGAACAGGCTCATGAATATGGATATCATAAGCCTTGGCTCGTTGAAGTATTCCTTTTCGTCCACTTCCTCCACCACTACCACCCTGCCGTCTGCGGGGGCTACCACGAGGCCGTCCGCCACTTCCGAGGGAAAGTAGCGCATGGGGCAGCGGAAGAAATTCAGGGCTATAAGGTAAACCGGCAGAGCCACGGCCGCGAACACCCAGAACGGTATCTTGACATCGAACAAGAACCACAAGGCCGCACCTACTGCGGCTATCGCTGCGGCTGACCATATTAGCACTGCCGTACCCTCGTGGTGTATCCTCACATTCCTAAGCTTTCGCATCCTCTTTCCCATAACTGATGGCGGTTTTTCGCGTTTTGGTTCTGGTGCAAAGTTATGTTTTTGTCTGTTAAAGGCCAAGTCCACGTCCCGTTTTTGCCGCTTTCAACGGCTTTGCAGAGGTTTTTGAATCCCTTTCTGTCGGCCTTTGGAGAGCTGTTGGCAAGGCTTTTCACGGGATAATCCTTAATTTTGCAGCATAAAAGATTGCTATGGGACTGTTCGGACTATTCAATAGGAACAAGAAGGAGACGCTTGACAAGGGCTTGGAGAAGACCAAGCAGAGCGTGTTCGGGAAAATCGCAAGGGCCGTGGCCGGCAAGTCCAAGGTGGACGACGACGTGCTGGACAACTTGGAGGAAGCCCTCGTTACGAGCGATGTGGGGGTGGACACCACACTCAAGATAATAAGGAGGATAGAGGCCCGTGTTGCTGAAGACAAGTATGTGTCAACCTCCGAACTCAACGGAATACTGCGCGGTGAGATAGAGGCCCTGCTGACGGAGAACAACACCGCCGATATGGACGACTGGGACCTGCCGGCCACGCACAGCCCCTACGTGATACTCGTAGTGGGCGTGAACGGCGTTGGCAAGACCACCACGATAGGCAAGCTGGCTTGGCAGTTCAAGCAGGCCGGGAAGAAAGTGTACCTCGGTGCTGCGGACACGTTCCGCGCCGCTGCGGTGGAGCAGATATGCATCTGGGGCGAAAGGGTGGGGGTGCCCGTGGTGAAGCAGCAGATGGGCAGCGACCCGGCTTCCGTGGCCTACGACACCCTCTGTTCGGCCAAGGCCAACGGGGCGGACGTGGTGATAATAGACACCGCCGGCAGGCTGCACAACAAGGTGGGCCTTATGAACGAGCTCAAGAAAATAAAGGATGTGATGAAGAAGGTGCTGCCGCAGGCGCCTGACGAGGTGCTGCTGGTGTTGGACGGGAGTACCGGTCAGAACGCCTTTGAGCAAGCAAGGCAGTTCGCCGCAGTTACCCAGATAACATCCCTGGCCGTTACCAAGCTTGACGGCACCGCCAAGGGAGGAGTTGTAATAGGGATAAGCGACCAGCTGAAAGTGCCGGTGAAATACATCGGGCTGGGCGAGGGTATGGAAGACCTCCAACTGTTCAACAGGAAGGAGTTTGTGGAAACCTTATTCAGCGGACTGTGAAAAAGGGACGGGTGGACTTCATAACGCTCGGCTGCTCCAAGAACCTCGTGGACACGGAGAAGCTGATGCGCCGCTTCGAGGAGGCTGGGTACAGCTGCGTGCACGACCCTGAAACACCAGAAGGGGAAGTGGCAGTGGTTAATACGTGCGGTTTCATAGAGGCCGCCAAGCAGGAAAGCATAAACACCATACTGGAACTGGCGCAGGCAAAGGATGACGGGCGCATAGGGAAGCTAATGGTGATGGGGTGTCTTTCGCAGCGCTACCGGGATGAGCTTGCAGCGGAAATACCGCAGGTGGACAACTTTTACGGCAAGTTTGACTATGGCAAGCTGATAGAAGACCTCGGGCCGGCAAGGAATGACTGGACTGTGCACAAGTGCGGCCAAGGCAGGACTCTTACCACGCCGCCACACTATGCATACCTGAAAATAGCCGAGGGCTGCGATATGGGCTGCGCTTACTGCGCCATACCTATGATGACCGGGCGGTACAAGAGCCGACCCATGGAGGAAATATTGCAGGAGGCAAGGGAACTCGCCGCACGGGGGGTGCGCGAATTGCAGGTGATAGCGCAGGACATAACCTACTACGGGGTGGACACGTGCGGATGCCGCACCATAGCCGAACTTGTGGATCGGCTCGCCGACATAGAGGGGATAAGGTGGATAAGGCTGCACTACGCATATCCAAACCAATTCCCCGAAGACCTTTTGGATGTTATGGCGCGGAGGCCGAACGTGTGCAAGTACCTTGACATAGCCTTGCAGCACATCTCAGACAAAATGCTCTCTCGCATGAGGCGGCAGACCACAAAGGCCGAGACGCTGGCCCTGATAGAGAAGATACGCAGCAGGGTGCCTGGCATAGCCATTCGGACCACGCTGATGGTGGGCTTCCCCGGCGAGACGGACGAGGACTTTGAAGAGTTGGTGCAATTCGTGTACCAAACAGATTTTGACCGTATGGGGGCCTTTGCCTACTCGGAGGAGGAAGGCACTTACAGCCAGTTGCATTACGAGGACGATGTGCCGCCGGAAGTGAAAGAAGCAAGGCTGAACAGGCTTATGGCCTTGCAGCAGTCTGTATGCATCGGTTTGGGAGAAGACCTCATAGGCACCCGTGTGGAAGTGGTGGTGGACCGTGTGGAGGGACCGTACTATGTGTGCCGCTCGCAGTACAGTTCGCCGGAAGTGGATCCGGAGATACTTGTGGAGCTGGAGTGCGGCGAGATGGAAATCGGAAGCTTTTACGACGTGGTTATAACCGGGGTGGAAGATTACGACCTCTACGCACGTCCGGCGGAATATACAGACTAATAGTGGGGTGCAATGAACAACAAGGAATTCGTATCGGAAATGGCACGCCGTACGGGGCTAACCGCTTCGGCTGCCCAGCAGCGCACCGCAGCGTTGGTCAAGGCTGTGCAGGGCGTATTGGCGGCGGGGGAGAATGTGGACGTGCCGTCTTTCGGCAGGTTTGAAGTGAAAAAGAGGGCGGAGCGCATATTCGTGAGTCCGTCGAGCGGGCAGAGGATGCTCGTTCCGCCAAAGGTTGTTGTGGGGTTCAAGCCGTCTGCGGGGATTAAGGGAGCATTGGATAAGGACAAATACTGAACTCGTTATGGCCGGTAGGAAAGATTTGGCTGCGGCTCTCGCCGGCGCAGCGGGAATTAGCAAGGCTTCGGCGGAAGACTTCGTGCAGGAATTCTTCCGTGTGGTGGCCGACGGACTTGCCAAGGATAAGGCCGTCAAGGTGAAAGGTCTCGGCACTTTCAAGATAATAGGAGTGAGCGCCCGCCAAAGTGTGGATGTGAACACGGGAGACCCCATAATGCTACGCGGCAGGGAGAAAATCACATTCACCCCCGATGCAGTGTTGAAAGACTTGGTGAACGCCCCCTTTGCGCAGTTCCAGCCGGTGGCTATTGGTGACGACACTGATTTTTCGGAAATAGACAGCCGCTATGGCACGCAGCCTGACGTGGAAGAAACGGAAGAGCAACCTGTGCCAGAGGAGAATGCTGCAACTGACGAACGTGCGGAGGAAACCGTAGCGGATCTTGTCCTGGAAGAAACGGAGGTGGGAGAATCTGTTTCACCGGATGGGGATTCAGTTCTGCCGCATGGGGAAATAGAAAAAGCCGAAAACGTTGTCTCGGAGAATGTCCGGATATTGGAAACTTCGGAAGAAGAGGAATCCGCCCACATAGATATAGAACCGCCATGCACCACGGAAGTGCAGCCAACCGCCGCTGCCGCAGGTGTTGCAGACACACCCGATGTTGCACAGCTTGCATCCAATGGTGTTGTAAACACACCAGGCGGAGAATCCGGCAGTGGAAGACGAAAAGTGGTGTTGCTTGAAGCCGCCTTGGTTTTGCTGTTGCTGGCTGTGGCGGTAGGCGGATATTTCGCTTATGGGGAATGGCAGAGGCAAAACATGCGTGTAGCTGAGCTCGTATCGCAGATAGCCGAGATGGAGCAGCACTCCGTGAAAGTGGAATACAAGGGAGAAACGGGAGGGGACACCATTGCGGAAACACACGCCCCCAACAAGGAACGCAAAGTTGCTGCGGCTGCGGCTGAAAAGGCTGACACGGCAGCGGTGGAGATAACGAAGTTGCCCGGACTCAGGCTCGGGGCTTACAACATAGTAGGCATAGAAAAGGTTGTGACTGTTACCCCAGGCCGCACCCTTACGAGCATATCCACATCTCACCTCGGCGCGGGTATGGAAGTGTATGTAAGGGCGGTCAACGGTGGCATTACCGACGTGAAACCGGGTATGAAGGTGAAAATACCAAAGTTGAAACTGAAGGAATAGCTTACTTCCCCACAGCCCTTGGAGGGAACTTATAAGGGCTTGGCTTGTATAAGAATGGGCGGCCATCAGCCATGCTTCAAAACGCATAGGCCGATGGCCGCTCCTGATTTTTAAGCGCGGCTTATTCCACTACTACCAATGGAGTGTCTTCCATCACGCTTTCTCCTGTCTTGACGAGTATTGCGGTTACAGTACCATCGCACTCGGCATCTATGTTGTTCGCCATTTTCATGGCTTCAAGCAGCAGCAGTGTGTCTCCTGTCTTCACCTTGTCTCCCACAGCCACCTTTATCTCCGTAATAACGCCCGGCAGAGGGGCTTTCACAGCAGCAGAGGTGTTGGCCGCCGTTTTCTCCTTTGCAGGGGCTTCCGCCTGCTCGGCCGCCGGTTCGGGCTTCTTCCTTTCCGGTTCGGCTTCCATCTCCACGATGTATTGCTCGCCGTTCACGGCCACAGTGGCTATGCCGTTTTCCACCCCGGCTATTTCCACCACGTATTCCTCGCCGCCTATCTTGTACTTGTACTCTTTCATTTCCTTGTTGGTCTTTGGGTCATTGATATGAACTTGGCGTTCCATAGGCTGCTGCGCCCCTTTATGGTTATCACGTTCGGCTCCGTGTCGTGCACGTTATGGCCGGCCCATTCGTGCAGCGCCATGGCCACCGCCGCCATAGCGGCCTTGCTTATCTTTGCCATATTCCGCGTTTTGCCTTGTCGTTACACTTTACATAGGCATGCAGCCGTGCTTCTTGGCCGGCAGGTCTTGCCTCTTGTTGGCCAGCTGCGCCAATCCGCGGCATATGCGGAAGCGAGTGTTGCGCGGCTCTATAACATCGTCTATGTACCCATATTGCGCAGCCTGGTACGGGGAGGCGAACTTCTCTTCAAATTCCTCCTCCTTTTCTGCGAGGAATGCCTTTACGTCTTCACCTGCTTCCTTGCGTGCCTTTGCCTCCTTTGCGCAAAGTACGGCTACGGCTCCGCTCGCCCCCATCACGGCAATCTCGGAGGTGGGCCAGGCAAAGTTGAGATCAGCCCTTAGTTGCTTGCAGCCCATCACTATGTGGCTTCCTCCGTAGCTCTTGCGTATGTTGATGGTGATTTTGGGCACGGTGGCCTCACCATATGCGTAGAGCAGCTGTGCCCCGTGGTCTATAACCGCGTTGTATTCCTGCCCGGTGCCAGGCAGGAAGCCCGGCACGTCCACAAGGCTCACTATCGGAATGTTGAACGCGTCGCAGAAACGCACGAAGCGGGCAGCCTTGCGGCTGGCGTTCACATCAAGCACCCCGGCGTATGCGGCCGGCTGGTTGGCAACGATTCCGGTGCTCTGTCCGTTGAAGCGTGCGAAGCCCACTATTATGTTCTTGGCAAATTTGGGGTGTATCTCGAAAAACTCGCCGTTGTCCGTTATGGCACTTATCACCTTGTGCATGTCGTAGGCCTTGTTAGGGTCGTCCGGCAGTATCTCGTTGAGCAAGTCTTCCCTGCGGTCTACTGGGTCTGTGCATTCCGAACGAGGAGCGTCCTCGGCATTGTTCGACGGAATGTACCCGAGCAGGGTCCTAATGCTTTGCAGCACTTCGGCATCCGTCTTGGCGGTGAGGTGAGCCACACCGCTCTTTGTGCCGTGCACGCTGGCTCCGCCGAGACTCTCTGAGTCCACGTCCTCGCCCGTTACGGTCTTCACCACTTTCGGGCCGGTGAGGAACATATAGCTTGTTCCCTCGGTCATTAGCACGAAGTCTGTTAGTGCAGGCGAGTATACCGAGCCGCCAGCGCACGGCCCCATTATGGCGGATATTTGCGGCACCACCCCGCTGGCCAGGATGTTGCGCTCGAATAGGTCGCCAAAGCCTGCCAACGAGTCTATGCCCTCCTGTATGCGGGCCCCGCCTGAGTCATTCAGGCATATCACCGGTGCTCCGTTGCGCATGGCCATGTCCATCACCTTGCACATCTTCTCGCTCGCAGCCTTTGAGAAAGAGCCGCCTATCACCGTGAAGTCTTGCGAACACACGTATACCAACCGCCCGTCTATGGTGGCGGAACCCACCACCACGCCGTCGCCGGGCAGCATTTTCTTCTCCATGCCGAAATCGTGGCAGCGGTGTAGCTTGAACATGTCGTACTCCTCAAAAGAGTCCTTGTCAACAAGCGCTTCTATCCGCTCGCGGGCGGTCATTTTGCCGCTGGCGTGCTGTTTGGCGATGGCTTTTTCGCCTCCGCCCATCCTGGCAGCCTCGCGCTTTTCCACGAGCTGCCTTATCTTTTCCGTCTGTTTGCTCATCTTCGCTTTTGTGCTGTGTTGCAGACCGCAAAGTTAGGCAAACTGCGTGTTGTGCCAAAATGCGGTGTTAACAACTTTTGCATATCTTCGCGGCATAGTAATCAAGAACAGAGCATATGGGTGAATATGTGGTGTCGGCGCGTAAGTACCGCCCGGCATCTTTCGACAACGTGGTGGGCCAGTCTGCACTGACCACCACGCTGAAAAACGCGGTGAAGAGCGGCAAGCTGGCCCACGCCTACCTCTTCTGCGGTCCCAGGGGGGTGGGGAAGACCACCTGCGCCAGGATTTTCGCAAAGGCCATCAACTGCCTTTCCCCCACCGATGGGGGGGAGGCGTGCGGAGTGTGCGAGAGCTGCAAGGCGTTCGCGGAGGGTAGGTCGTACAACGTGTTTGAGCTGGATGCTGCCTCCAACAACTCGGTGGAGAACATCAAGCAGCTCATGGAGCAGACGCGCATACCGCCGCAGGTGGGCAAGTACAAGGTGTTCATAATAGACGAGGTGCACATGCTGTCTACTGCGGCGTTCAATGCTTTCCTGAAAACTTTGGAGGAACCGCCGGCACACGTGCTGTTCATACTCGCCACCACGGAGAAACACAAGATTCTGCCAACCATACTAAGCCGCTGCCAGATATACGATTTCGACAGGATGAGCGTGGCCGGGATCGTGGGACACTTGAAAGCCGTGGCTGAAAAGGAGGGGGTTTCTTATGAGGAGGAAGCACTGCATCTCATAGCCGAAAAGGCCGACGGGGGGATGAGGGACGCGTTGTCCATCTTCGACCAGGCGGCCAGTTTCAGCCAAGGGGACATAACCTACGAAAAAGTTTTGGACGACCTCAATGTGCTTGACAGCGACAACTATTTCAAGATTGTGGACCTTGCCATGGAAAACAAGGTGTCGGAAATAATGCTGCTGTTGGACGGAGTCCTGGCGAGGGGCTTCGATGCTGCCAACGTGGCTTCCGGGCTTGCCGCGCACATAAGGAACGTGATGATGGCCAAGGACGGGGCCACTCTCAAGCTGCTTGAAACGAGCGAGGCACGCAAGGAAAGGTACCTGGGGCAGGCCTCCAAGTGCCCCTCTGCGTTCCTTTACCGTGCTCTGAAAATATTGGGTAGGTGTGATGTCAACTACAAGCAGAGCAGCAATAAGCGCCTGTTGGTGGAACTCACTCTTACAGAAGTGGCGCAGATAACGCAGCCCGATGAAGACGGAGCGGCGGGGCGTCGCCCCGGTACGTTGAAAACCCTGTTTAGAAAAAAAGCCGAGGACGGCCGTGGAACCGCGCAGCAGGTGGCGGTGGCCGGAAATCCGGGCGCAAGGCAGCAAGGGGCGGCCTGCGCAAATACGGAAAGGCAAGCCCCAGGAGCGAATGCACAAAAGGCCCCTGCGAGGGTGAGTGTGGCGAGCATAATCCCCACGCTATCCTCGCTGTCGGGCAAGGGAAAGGAAGATGAGGAAGAGGGGGAGGGGCAGCCGTGCAGCGGTATGGCCGAGCCGTTCACCCAGGGACAGTTGGAAAAGGAATGGAGGGACATGTGTCTCCGCATGGACGTGTCGCTCAGGGGATTGGCCAACCGAATGGCCAACGTAATACCGAGGGCGGACTCTATGCCGAGGGTGGAAATAGTGGTGGACAACCAGCTGTTGCAAACACAGATAGAGAACATAAAGGGGAGAATCAGGGCCACGCTTGCCGCAAAGCTGCGCAACGATGGTGTGGAGGTGGCCGTGAGACTCGCGGAAAAGGCAGAGGTGAGGAAGCTGCTAACCAAGAGGGAACTGTTTGAGGAAATGAAGAAAGCCAACCCGGAAATAGCACGCTTGGCGGACATTTTGAAATTGGAATTGGTTTGAACTCGCGCAAAAGGAAGCTTTTTTGGCGGAAAACATTGCAAAAGTTTTGTGAGTGTGGCGGTTTGCTATAACTTTGCGACACCAAAACGAAAAATAAAGGCAAATGGGCAAAATCATAAGGCCGCAAAACTACAAGGCGGCACTTGACCTGAGACAGACAGAGCAGGGCATAAAACTGATAAAGGAATTTTTCCAGCAGAACTTATCCACCGAGCTTAGGCTAAGGAGGGTTACAGCCCCTCTCTTCGTGTTGCAAGGGTTGGGTATAAACGACGACCTGAACGGGGTGGAGCGCCCCGTGACATTCCCAATAAAGGACTTGGGGGACGCCAGGGCGGAGGTGGTGCATTCCTTGGCCAAGTGGAAGAGGCTCACCCTGGCGGAATATGGCATTGAGCCGGGCTACGGGGTTTATACCGACATGAACGCCATAAGGGCTGACGAGGAATTGGACAACCTTCACTCCCTATACGTGGACCAGTGGGATTGGGAGGCGGTCATGCACCCGCAGCAGCGCAACCTCGCATTCCTCAAAGACGTTGTAAGGAGGATATACTCGGCCATACTGCGCACGGAATACCTTGCCTGCGAGACCTACACGCAGCTACGCCCCTTCCTGCCGCCCGAGATACATTTCATACATAGCGAGGAACTGCTGGCCAAATACCCGGGCTTGACAGCCAAGGAGAGGGAAGACGCAGTGTGCCGTGAATATGGGGCTGTGTTCGTAATAGGCATAGGGGGAAGGCTTTCCAACGGGGAAAAGCACGATGGGCGTGCGCCTGACTACGACGACTGGTCCACCACTGCCGAGAATGGCTTGGCTGGCCTTAACGGAGACATATTGATATGGTATCCCGTGTTGGAACGCTCGTTCGAGCTGTCTTCCATGGGGATAAGGGTGGACCGAGAAGCCCTGCTCCGCCAGCTGGAGACGGAGGGGAAGCAAGACCGCAGCTCGCTCTATTTCCACAGCCAACTGCTCGGGGGCAATCTGCCGCAGAGCATAGGCGGAGGGATAGGCCAGAGCCGCCTATGCATGGTTATGTTGCAAAAGGCCCACATAGGTGAAATACAGGCCAGCATATGGCCCGAAGAGATGCGCAGCGAATGCGCAGCACTGGGCATGCACCTCATCTGACATAGCGGAACACACACACGACCGCCGAGGCCGAGGCTTTAAAAAGTCTGCATTTTTGGGAAATGCAGACTTTTTTTGCATTTCGACCAACTTGCACTACCTTTGCAAACAGAAAAGGAAGAGATGATAAACCGCGAACTGATAAGGACAAAGGTTGTCCAGCTTGTGTACGCCTACTACCAAAACGGGGATAAGACCATCCTCTCCGTGGAGAAGGAACTGGAATACAGCCTCGGCAAGGCATACGACCTGTACCACATGCTGCTCGGGATAATACCGGCTGTTACCAAGGAGGAACGGCACCGCACGGACATAGCCGCGGCCAGGGCCGCCCGTGAAGGCCGCCAAGCCCCCTCCTACAAGTTCGTGGACAACAGGCTGGCCGCGCAGATCTCCGCCAACGAGGCCCTCTCCGAGTTCAGGGCAAAGCAGCGGCTCGGATGGGAAGACCGTATGGACTTCGTACGCAAGCTCTGTGTCTTGGTGGAGCAGAGTGGGGAATACTCCGAGTACATGGCCTCCGGCGAAAGCTCTTACGAGGAAGACCACATGCTATGGCGAAAGCTATACCGCCGGTTTGTGGTGGGAAACGAGGATTTGGACGAAGCCTTGGAGGAAATGAGCCTTTACTGGAACGACGACAAGGCCATCGTGGACACTTTCGTGCTGAAGACCATCCGCAAGTTCGGCCCGGACAGTGTGCCGGGGCAGGAACTCATGCCCATGTACAAGGACGAGACCGACAAGGATTACGCACGGAAGCTACTCAGGGCCAGCATACAAAACGCGGCGGAATACCAAGGCTATATGACGGATGCCTCGCAAAACTGGGACTTCTCGCGCCTCGCCTACATGGACATCGTCATAATGCAGACGGCAATAGCCGAGATGCTCACTTTCCCGAACATACCAGCGCCGGTTTCCATTAACGAATACGTCTCGCTGGCCAAGCTGTTCAGCACGCCCAAGAGCGGCGGTTACACCAATGGCATGCTCGACACCATAGCGCGCCACCTCGTAGATACCGGGCGCATGTTCAAGACACTGGAAGCGCAAGGGGGCAAGGGGGAGGCCGCCGAAGGGAATGACTAACACTACAACAACACATAGACAATGCTAAACATCACCTTACAAGCAGCCCAGCAGCAGGGCGGGAGCATGGGCTTCCTGATAATGATGGTTGCCATATTCGCCATCATGTGGTTCTTCATGATAAGGCCGCAGCAGAAAAAGCAGAAAGAGATACGCAAGTTCCAAAACGCACTGCAAGAGGGTGCGCCCGTGGTTACCGGTGGAGGTATGCACGGCACGGTGAAGCGCATCAACGCCGACAAGGGCACCGTGGAGGTGGAAGTGGCCAAAGGGGTGGTGGTTACCGTGGACAAGGGCTTCGTCTTTGCCGATGCGGCATCCACACAAGCGCAGGCGAAGTAATTATGTAACCGGAATGCGCAACGCCGCCAAAAGGCGAATACGCCAAATTGCAAGGGGCTTCATGTTCAATCCGTTGGGCAGGGAGTTCCTTGTTTTCTTGTCCTGTCTGGCTGCCAGCGGACTGTTCTGGCTGCTCATGGCCCTCAACGAGACGCACGAACGGGAATACGGCATACCGGTGGAGTTGCACGGGGTGCCCGACAACGTGGTGCTGACCGCAGAACTTCCCGACACCGCCTACGTAACCCTGCGCGACAAGGGCTTCGCCCTACTGGCCTATTCCTATGGCGACAGGCTCAAGCCCGTAAGGATGGCGTTCCAGGCTGTGGCCGACAAGAAGGCTGGCCGGGGAGGGCTGTCGCAGCAGGAGCTGAACAAGGCAGTGGCAAGGATGCTCTTTGGCACCACTTCCCTCGTGGCGGCCAGGCCCAAGCAGCTGGCCTTCCAGTTCAACTACGGCCAGTCGCAGAAATACCGCATAAAGCTCGCCGGCAAGGCCACGGCGGAGCAGGGCAGGTACATAGCCCGAACCACTTTCTATCCCGAGGCGGCCACCGTATACGCCAGCCCAGAGCTGCTTGACAGCATAAAATGGGTGGAGACCGAGCCGGTCAGCTTCACCGGCCTGGCCGACACTCTCACGGCCGCCGTCAGGCTAAAAAAGATAAGGGGGGCGAAAGTCCTACCCGAGGAGGTTACCATGACACTCTTCACCGATGTGCTTACGGAGGAGACCATGGAGGTGGAAATCACTGCGGAGGGAATGCCGTCAGGGGCGGTGCTGAGGACTTTCCCATCCAAGGCCAAGGTGAGGTTTGCCGTGGCGGCCAGCGAATACCGGGCGGTAACGGCGGACAAGTTCAAGGTGGTGGCCGACTACAAGTCGATAGCTTCCGGCAAGGCGGACAAATGCAAGCTCACACTGGTGGGATGGCCGCAGGAGTTGCGCAGGGCCTCGCTTGAAACGGAATTCGTGGACTATCTCGTGGAAAGGAAATGACCGAAGTGGGACAACCACGCCCAATAGTGGCCGTAACCGGGGGCATAGGCGCAGGCAAAAGCCGTTTCTGCGCCATCCTCGGGGAAACGTACGGCATAAGGGTGTACGACTGCGACAGAGCGGCGAAGCGCATAATGGCCGAGGACGAGGGGGTGAAAGCAGCCCTCTGCGACATCACGGGGGGGGAGGCCTATAAAGGCGGCATCCTGCAAAAACGGGTGCTGGCGGCCTACATCCTCGCCTCGGAGAGCAACAAGGCCGCAGTGGACGGTATAGTGCACCCGGCCGTAGCGGCGGACTTCATGTCGTCAGGACTGTCGTGGTTGGAAAGCGCGATACTCTTCGGCAGCGGATTCCACAAGAGGGTGCCGGTGGATTTCACCATCTGCGTTTCCGCGCCCGTATGGGAGAGGGCGCGGCGCATAATGGAGAGAGACGGGCTCACACACGCCAAGGCCATGCAGTGGATAGCCATGCAGCAGCCGCAAGGGGAAGTGGAAGCCTTGGCCGATGCAGTGGTCTACAACACCGACGGCTGCGACCTCGGCAAACGCGCAAAAGAGATAATGGGGCTGATAGGGAAACTCTGACAAACGCAACGCTTATGGAAAGGAAACGAACAAGGGTGGTGGCTGCCGTAGTCGGGAAAGACGGCAGGTATCTGTGCATGCAGCGCGCACGTTCCGGCAAATATCCATACATATCGGAGAAATGGGAATTTCCTGGTGGCAAGGTGGCCCCCGGGGAGACGGAACACGAGGCCCTGCTTAGGGAGATAAGGGAGGAGATGGACTGCGATGTCTACGTGGGCCGCTTGTTGGCGAGGGTGGATTACGACTATCCCGACTTCGGAGTGTCCATAGCCGCCTACCTCTGCAAGGGCTGCGATGATTTCAAGCTGTTGGAGCATCTGGACTTCCGCTGGCTCGAGCCGGGCGAAATGGAAGCCCTTGACTGGGCGGCTGCTGACCTGCCGATAGTGCGGGCCATAGAAAACATATAGACCCGGTAAACCCAGGCTTATTACCTCGTTCGTGATTGCTGTGGAGACGCAGCAAGTTGCGTCTCCACAGCTCCATCCATGCAAGCTATGTAACACCGGCACCGCCGGCAGTTAAATCCGAATAGCCCCACTATCCGTCATGTTGAGCGTAGCGAAGCATCCCGCCGCATGCGTAGATTCTTCGCTGCTCTCAGAATGACGCGTTGCGCTGGATTCTATCCGTGAAAGTAAAGTAACACCGGCGCCGCCGGAGCGGCCGAGCCTTAT
>R18__coassemble_1647_pt1 | contig 22074 bp, 21 predicted proteins | sample R18__metabat2_low_PE_037 | metagenome-assembled genome bin R18
GGCTCTATTTCATGGCCAAGAGGGTTTTGGGTAGGGGGTAAGCAGGGTGGGGGCATGCTATGTCCAGCCCAACCCAAGACGGCCAATTGTAAAAAGCTCCCCTGCGGAAGAATCCGCAGGGGAGCTTTTCTTATTGTCAGGCAATATGGGAGGGGTCAAATGCCAAGCGACTGCCTTATGGCTTCTATGCTCTTGTCGGCCGCGGCTTCGCATGCCTTGTAGTCTGCGGCGGTTTCCATAGTGCCTTTCACCTCCATATAGAACTTTATCTTGGGTTCCGTTCCGGACGGCCTTACGCTCACCTTGGTGCCGTCTTCGCAGAACCATTGCAGCACGTTGCTCTTAGCCGGCATGTCCATTTTCTCCACGCCCCCGCCGGCCATGCGCAGTTCCAATGCCTGGAAGTCTTTCCACACGGCCACCTTGGCCCCGCCGAGCTCCGTGGGCGGCTCCGCACGGAACTTTTCCATCATGGCGGCAATCTCATCGGCCCCTGTCTTGCCCGGCCTCACCACGTTTACGGTGGCTTCCTTTGAGAATCCGTATTCCGTGTAGATGTCCATCAGCAGGTCGTAGAGAGTCTTGCCGTTGTCCCTGGCGTAGGCGCAGATTTCGGCGAGCAGCGAGCAGGCGCTCACCGCGTCCTTGTCCCTTACGAAGTCTTCAGCCAGGAACCCATAGCTCTCCTCACCGCCGCCGATGTACTTCTGCGCACCTTCGCGCAGGGCTATCTCGCGGGCTATCCACTTGAAGCCCGTGTAGCAGTCGAGCATTTCCACGGAGTTCTTATCGGCTATGTCCTTTATCAGTTCAGTGGTTACGATGGTCTTGACGATGAAGTCGCCCTTGCCCATCTTGCCGGTTTTTATACGGTTGGTGATGATGTAGTAGAGGAAGAGCAGGCAGGTCTGGTTGCCGTTCACCAGCACCCACTCGCCGTTGGAGTCCTTGCAGGCCATGCCCACACGGTCTGCGTCCGGGTCGCTCGCCATCACGATGTCCGCATCCATGGCCTTGGAGTCCCTCAGGGCCAGTTCCAGGGCTTCCCCGTTTTCCGGGTTGGGACTGGCCACGGTGGGGAAGTCGCCGCTGCGCTTCATCTGCTCGCTTACGCAGTGCACGTTTTCAAATCCCCACAGCTTCAGCGACTGCGGTATGAGCATCATGCCCGTGCCGTGCAGCGGGGTGTAGACGATCTTCAAGTCCCTGTTGCGCGAAATGGCTTCCGGGTCTATGCTCAGCGTCTTCACCTCTTCAAGGTATTGACGGTCCATTTCCGCCCCGATAGTCTCTATGAGCGACTTGTCGCCGTCGAATTTCACGTCTTCCACGCCCACTTTTTCCACCTCTTCTATTATGGCGGTGTCGTGCGGTGCCAGCACTTGCGCCCCGTCCGCCCAGTAGGCCTTGTATCCGTTGTATTCCTTGGGGTTGTGCGAGGCCGTTATGTTCACGCCGCTCTGGCAGCCAAGTTTGCGTATGGCGTAGGAACATTCCGGCGTTGGGCGCATGTCGTCGAAGAGGTACGCCTTTATTCCGTTGGCGGAGAATATGCCCGCCACGGTCTCCGCATAGAGCCGGCTGTTGTTGCGGCAGTCGTGGCACACCACCACGCTAACCTGCGGCATTTCGGGGAACGCCTTTTTCAGGTAGTTCGCCAGTCCTTGTGTGGCCATGCCCACGGTGTATATGTTCATGCGGTTGCTGCCGGCGCCCATGATTCCGCGCAGGCCTCCGGTGCCGAACTCCAGGTTCTTGTAGAAAGCCTCTATGAGTGCGGTCTTGTCTTCGTCCGCAAGCATTTTTTCCACTGCGGCGCGGGTCTCGGCGTCGAAAGCCGGCGATAGCCATTGCCTGGCTTTGGCTTCGCAGGCGGCTACCAATTCTTTTTTGTTTTCCATATAGGTGTGTTTTACAGTTTGTCAGTGTTGTTGCGGCGTGTGCCGCCGAATATGGCCGTAGGGCTTTGCCGCCCGTCGCAAGTGGATACCCGCCATTTGCAATAAGGGAGGACCCTATGCGTTATTTATCATAATGGCGATTATACTTAAAAAGGGCGGAAATGGGGGGGAAGCTTCCCCCGGGGGCGTCATTCGGCTGTGAGCTTGGCTATGAAATTGTCCAAGTCTTCGCTGAGCCCCTGCATCAGTTCTCCGCCGAGTATCACGGTGTCGCCGTCTGAAACGTACAGTTCGGCGACGTGCAGCCTCTCGTCGTCTTCCAATATGAACGAGTAAGGTTTGAGTATCCCGAGGCCGTCTGCGTACTGCCGGCTGTCTTCCAAGGCTGCACGCAGCTCCGCAGCTGCGTTTTCATAGAAGTCGCCGTCCTTGTTTTCTATCCATCCGTCCACCACGCAGCGCGTTATTTCCACATCGTCGTCGTTGAACGCCGTCATTTCCCCGCTGTCTTGCGACACCCTTATGTGTATGTCCGTCAACAGCGATGGCTCGTCCGTCGGTGGGAATTTCTGGGCTATTTTCCTGAGCATGCGCACTATTTGCTGCATTTCCTGGGGTGTGGCTTCCATATGGTATGTGTTTGTATACGGCAAAAATAGCCCTTTACCCACCATTTTGGAGTGTTTGCCGCAATGTTTTTGCCTTTGCGGCGTACCTGAGGTAGGTTTCCTTGTCCACTTTGCACCCGCGCAGCGTCCTGACCTTGGAAAATCCGCCGAGGTATTCGTCCGTGCTTACGAGCCAACCCCTTTCTTCTACGAGCGGGTTTGCAGCCGCCTCCTTGTCTATGCTCACCGCGTACACGGGGTTTACCGCCGACAGGAAAAATTGGCCGCCGCGCAGTTTCAGGGCCAAGGCCAGCACGGGTTTGGCGGACGCACCGGCGCGGCGAACCAACCCGCCACTGCGTTCCGACACGGATATGCGCCACCCCTCCTTGTTCAGCCGCTCCATCCACGCCCTGAAAAGCCTGCCGTGGGCGGAGGTGTCCCTCTGCCCGGAGAAGCCTATGTAGTAGTGCACCATCTCGTGCAGCAGCGTATTCTTGAAGTCGTCCTCCGTCCTTTCGTAGTAGTTGCTCAGTCCGATGCGGTAGCGCTTGGCCCCTCCCGGCCCGGTTTCCCACCTCGCCACCCCGAGCGCAGTCTTGGCCATGGACACGTAGAAGCCCGGCACCGGCAGCCTGCCGGAAAAGTACCGGCTGTTGAATATGGCGAACCACTTGGCCATCCATTCCTTGTCGGCCTTCATCGCCCGCCCTCCGTCCTTTCCTCCGCGCAAGCATACACCAGGAGGTAGTCCTCTCCGCACACCGCGCACATTTGCAGGGCCGCCTTGGCCGGTATGTTTTCCACACGGAAGCATCCCCCGTTGGCCGGCGGCATGGAGCATACCCTTATGTCCGCAGCGGCGGGCTGCTGCCCGGAGAAATACTTGTAGGCTGTTTCCTTTGCGCACCAGCAAGCGAGGGTCTGCCCTATCCCATTCGGATTCTCATCCGCCCTGAGGAATTTCCTTGCCACCCTCCCCACCCTGTCGCTACGGTGTTCTATGTCGAGTGCCACCATTTCAAGTTTTGAAACGGCCACAACCGCATAACCCTTTGTGTGGCTTATACTTATATTGCATGGATTGTTGTTTTGGTTTGGCAAATCCAATGACGGTTTGCCATGGCTGTCGTGTGATATTGTGAAATGGGCCGTGCCGGTGATTTCGCCCACAAGTATGGCGGTGCATAGCTTTTCCTTGCGGCGCGATTCCGACTTGTACCCGGCGGTGTCCACGCCGTACGGGCGGGCCATCCTTTCTAATTCGCCTTCGGTCTCGTCCATTCGCCACACGGCCAACACGGCCCCGCGGCCGTAAACCCTCTTGAACGTCAGCGGCATGTCCCCTGTGTCATTCCTTGCCTGCCCGGCCTACCACCACCCTCACCCTGCTTATGCGCCGGTCTTCTATTTCCGCCACTTCGAAGGTGAACCTGCCGGCCTCTATCTTCTCCCTTATCCCGGGGAAGTCGCCCTTTATTTCCAACAGCAGCCCGGCTATGGTGTCCGCTTCCCCGCCCTTGCCGGCCAGTTCGCCCTCGTCCGCGTCCACTATCTTGCAGAAGTCCGTCAGCAGGGTCTTGCCGTCAAAGAGGTAGGTGTCGTAGTTTATCTTGGAGTACGTGGCTTCGTCCTCGTCGTACTCGTCGTTTATCTCGCCCACGATCTCTTCCAGGATGTCTTCCAGGGTTACGAGGCCGCTGGTGCCTCCGAACTCGTCCACCACGATGGCTATGTGTATCTTGTTTTCCTGGAAGTCTCGCAGCAGGTCGTCTATCTTCTTGGTCTCAGGCACGAAGTACGGCGGCCTGGCCAGGCTCTGCCAGCGGAAAGAGGCCGGCTTGGAGAGGTGGGGCAGCAAGTCCTTGATGTAGAGTATCCCCTTTATGTTGTCCGTGCCGCCCTGCACCACGGGTATCCGGCTGTAGTTGTTTTCCACAATGCTGCGGATCACCTCGGGGAACTGCGCCCTTACGTCCACGCAGACCATGTCCTGGCGCGAGGTCATCACCTCCTTTGCAGTTTCGTCGCCGAACCTCACTATGCCCTTTAGTATGCTCTGCTCGTCTTTTATCTCCTCCTTGTCCGTCAGTTCCAAGGCCTGTTCCAAGTCGTCCACGCTGAGGGTGTGCGCCTCCTTGCGGAACACCTTGCCGGCCAGGGCGCCGCTTTTCATCAGCAGCGACTCCATCGGCCAGAACAGCCTGCGGCAGAGCATTATCCCCGGCGCGGCCTTGCGGCAGAACGCGAGCGGGGCCTGGCGGCTGTACACCTTGGGCATTATCTCGCCGAAGAGCAGCAGCAGGAACGTCAGCAGCACCGTGATGCAGAGGAATTGCAGCCAGTACGCCTTTGGGCCGAAGTCGAGCACGGCCCCGAAGACGTAGTTGCACAGCATTATGATGCTTACGTTTACGAAGTTGTTGGTTATGAGGATTGTGGCCAGGGTGCGCTCGCTGTCGTCCCTGAGCAGCCTTATGTCGGTGTCCGTCTTCGATTTCTCCGGCGAAAGCTCCGCCAAGTCAGTGGGCGACAGGCTAAAAAAGGCCATTTCCGAGCCGCTGGCGAAGCCCGACGCGCCGAGCAGCAGCACCGCCACCGCCGCCGCGAAAACCACCCCCGCCGACGGTGCGGCCACGCTCACGTCTCCGAGGGCTTCGTATAAGAAAGAGGTGTCCAAGGCCTAAGGGTTTCGCTCCGCCCCCGCCGCGTCCCTTGGCTGGCGCGGGGTGAGCATTTCCATGTTCTCCACTATTATCTCCGTCACGGAGCGGCGCACGCCCTTCTGGTCGTCGTAGCTGCGCTGCCTTATGCGGCCTTCCACGTAGAGCTTGTCGCCCTTGCGCACGTAAAGTTCCACAACCTTGGCCAAGCGCCTGTAAAACACGAGGTTGTGCCAGTCTGTATGCTCGGGCACCTTAGTGCCGTTGGGCAGCGTGTAGCCCCTCTCGGTGGTGGCGAGGGTGAGCTGCGCCACGGCCTGGTCGGCTTCGTAATACCTCACCTCGGGGTCTTTGCCCGCGTTGCCGATAAGCATCACCTTGTTCATGGCCGCCTTCCCGTTTTGCTCACTTGCAGCCGCCCAGGTAGCGGAATGCGAAGTTCTTGCCGCGTGCCGAGGGGAACTGGCTCCTGCCGTCCACCCTCTGCCTTAGGTGGGCCACTATGCGCCCGTAGCATTCCTGCCCGCTGGCCGCCTTGCAGGCTGCCACGAAGCGGGTGTCGCGGTATTCGAACTTGCCCGTGGCGGGCACCATCACCACGCGCTTGAAGTCGAGCGTGCCTTCGTACCAGCCCTCTTTCTCGTCTGCCAGGGCCGCCATGGCCGCAGCTGCGGCGTGGCGTTCGCCGCCTACGGTGTCGAGCGGTGTGAGTCCTTTTTTCTGCTTGAAGTCTTCAAGGGTTGCGGCGGTGGTCTTTATCATTATGAAGTAGTTCCTCATTTTCACCCTGCAACGCTTGGTGGAGCGGTCGTCCCCCGCCGCGTACCTCCTCACGTCCGCCTCAAGTTCCTTAGTCATGGTTATGTCCCTGATGCCCCGTAGGAAGTCAAGGGCTTCCTCCACATCGTACACCAAGGCTTCATTGTCGAAGTACCTTACGTATAAATTCATAGTTAGGGGTGTTCCTCAAAAAAAGAGCGGAAAACGGGACTCGAACCCGCGACCCCAACCTTGGCAAGGTTGTGCTCTACCAACTGAGCTATTTCCGCAACGCATCCAAAAAAAGCGTGGTGTGTGAAGAGGAGGAGACTCGAACTCCCACGTCGCAATTGACACTACCCCCTCAAAGTAGCGCGTCTACCAATTCCGCCACCTCTCCATCAAGCTTGCACACTCTGAAAGTGCGTGCCCAGAACAGGACTCGAACCTGCACGCCTCGCGGCACACGCACCTGAAACGTGCGCGTCTACCAATTCCGCCACCTGGGCATATCCGCCGCAGCCTGCGCCGCAGCCGTTCAGAATGTGGAGCGGAAAACGGGACTCGAACCCGCGACCCCAACCTTGGCAAGGTTGTGCTCTACCAACTGAGCTATTTCCGCAGTACCTTTTAAGCAAGCATTCTCGCCTGAATGCGGTTGCAAAGGTAGGCCCTTTGCCTAAAACCACCAAATGCGGAGGGCTGTTTTTTCGCACCTGGCCGCAAAATAGTGGGCATACGCCCGTAAGACGGCCATTGTGGCGGCGCCCCGGGTAGCCATTCCCCGGGCCGTCCGCACCGGAAGCCGTGCAGGTTTGCCCCTCTGCGGCCCTTTCAGCCGTGGCCGGGTTGCCGCGCGGGTTGCGGCGCGGGTTTTGGAAACTGCCAAGCTGCGGCCTATACCGCTTTGTAAAATGGCGGCGGACTGTCGGTACCACGGCTTGGTACCAATAGTACCACGGCGTGGTATTCGTTGTACCACGGCTTGGTATTTGTTGTACCACGCCGTGGTATTGGCGGGGCTGCTCCCCTACTCCGCCGCGCCCTTTGGCAAGGCCTGCCGGCGGCCAAAAGCGAAGCTCCCCCGCGGGGCTGTGCCCGTGGTGGAGCTTCGTTCCGTCGGCGCTCAGGCGTGGCGCGCCTTGCCATGGCGGTGTGTGAAACGGGCGTTTCACTTGTGGCGGCAGCGGCCCACGGCCACGAGACGGTCGGCCCTGTCTTGCGGCCCGCGGTAGTATACCAAGGCGTGGTAGGTGTTCTCGGCCTGGTAGAAGTCGCCTTCCGAAGGCACCGGCACGGGCTTGCCGTCTACGCCCGTGCTTACGTACTTGTATGAGTAGTATCCCTGCTTGAGCGGCAGGCTGGCTTTGTAGGCACGCTCCCCGTTGTCGTACTCCATCTTGTGTGTCCCTTGCGGCGTGGCGGCCCACCGGCCGGCTATGTACGCCCCGCCTTCCAGGGGTGGGGACGGCAGTGTGAAGTGTACGGTGGAGTATTCCGAGCCGGTGTCGTCGTCGGAGTGGCCGCCGTTGCGTATGTAGAAGGCCCCGTTGGCGTCTTCGTCGTAGGAGTAGTTGGGCCTGGGTTCGGCGGGCCAGAGGAAGGCGTGGTATGCGGAGCCGTCCCACTCCGTGCGTTCCACGCCCATGGAGGGGCGGTCGGTGTCCAGGAGTTCGAACTTGCGGTATTCGTTCCCGCCGTGGAATATGAGCCCCGGGCTGTGTTCCCACGCCATGCCCTCGGCTGTGGCGTAGGTGGGCTGTGGCCACTCGGCGGTGGACCAGTCGGCGTTTTGCAGCACGGCGGTTTTCACCTGCCTTTGGGGTGAGGTTACCCTGAGCTGCCCGAAGCCGAGCCGCATGGAGACCTGCTGGCGGTCGGTGCGGAAGCCCTCGTCTGTGTTTGCGGTGGCTTCCATCTCCACGGCCATGGCGTCTTCTGCCACCATGAAGCAGGCCCGCAGCACGTCCTGGCCGCTTTCGTCGTCGGTTACGGTAAGGCGGTAGTTGCCGCTCATGGCCGGGGCGCAGTCGGCGTTTGGCATGCTTATGGAGTAGTGGGTGTATTGCGTTACGGTGCCCTCGGACTGCCGGCTGTCTTCCACGGGCAGGCCCTCGGTGAAGCCCCCGGCGTATTCGGAGGGGAATATTCCCGGGGATGTTTCCCAGTCGGCCCCGCAGTGTTCTATGGAATAGGTGAACCGGCGGCGGCGGTGGGACATGGCGTCGAACGACAGTTGCAGGGTTTCCCCCGTGCCGAGCCTGATGAGCGGCAGTTCGGCGGTCTTGCCGCCTACGAGCCACCTCGGCGTGGCGATGTCGGCGGCGAGGGCTGCCGTGTGCTGTGCGTTCGCTGCCGTGGCCAGGGCCGCCGCAAGGGCTGCGGCCAGTGTTGTCCTTAACATATGGTGTGCTGTTGGAAAAAACAGCCCCGGGTGCCGCCTTGCCGCGGCCCCCGGGGCTTGCGTGTGTTCGGGCTACTCCCTTGTCACATTCCTATGCGCTCCTTTATGGCCTTGCTTTCGGCTTCGTAGCCGGGCTTGTCCAAGAGGGCGAACATGTTTTTCTTGTAGGCTTCCACGCCGGGCTGGTCGAATGGGTTCACCCCGAGCAGGTTGCCGCTTATGCCGCAGGCCATCTCGAAGAAGTAGATGAGCTGGCCTATGTGGTACTCGTCGAGCTTTGGCACTGAGAGCCTTATGTTTGGCACCCCCCCGTCAACGTGTGCCAGCTGCGTGCCGAGCTCGGCCATCTTGTTGACCTCGTCGATGCGCTTGCCGGCAAGGAAGTCCAGGCCGTCCAGGTTTTCGCCGTCCTTGGGGAAGAGCAGCTTGGCTGACGGGGCCTCCACGCTCACCACGGTCTCGAAGATTGTGCGCTCGCCGTCTTGTATCCACTGGCCCATGGAGTGCAGGTCCGTGGTGAAGTCGCAGGCTGCGGGGAAGATTCCCTTGCCGTCCTTGCCCTCGCTCTCGCCGTAGAGCTGTTTCCACCACTCGTTGAAGAAGTGCAGCTTTGGGTGGTAGTTGGCCATTATCTCTATTTTCTTGCCGGCCTTTTCGTAGAGGGCGTTGCGCACGGCTGCGTACACGGCTGCGGGGTTTTCGGCGAACGGCGTGCCCTCGGCCGTGGCCCGTTCCATGTCTGCCGCGCCGGCCACCAAGGCGGCTATGTCGAAGCCCGCGCAGGCTATCGGCAGCAGTCCCACGGGTGTCAGCACGGAGAAGCGCCCGCCCACGTCGCCCGGTATGGCGAATGTCTTGTAGCCCTCCTTTTCGGCGGCGGCGCGTGCGGCTCCCTTTTCGGCGTCGGTTATGGCCACGATCACCTTGCGTGCGTCTTCCTTGCCGCGCTGTTCCTCGCATTGTTTCTTGAGCAGGCGGAAGGCCAGGGCGGTTTCCGTGGTGGTGCCCGACTTGGATATGTTTATCACGCCGAACTTCTTGCCGCGCAGGAAGTCGGACAGCTCTGCCAGGTAGTCTTCCGATATGTTGTTGCCGGCGAAGACTATGGCCGGCGAGCCGTTGTCGTCCCTTAGCCATGCGAATGAGTCGCCGAGGGCTTCTATTACGGCCCTTGCCCCGAGGTAGCTGCCGCCTATGCCGGCCACCACCACCACTTCGCACTTGCGCCTGAGCACCGAGGCGGTCTCCATTATCTCGCCTATGGCGCCGGCGCCTGTCTGCGAGGGCAGGTGCGCCCATCCGAGGAAGCCGGCCCCGGGGCAGGTGCCGTTTTCCAAGGCCTTGCGCGCTTCGGCTGCGGCTTCGGCGTATGCCTCCACGGCCCCTGCCGGCAGGAAGCGTTCGGCCTTGCTTATGTCCAATGTCAGTTTGTTCATCCTATCGTGTGTTTTGTTTGTTTGTCATCTGAAAGAGTCCGTGAGCAGCTTTATCTCCGTCTGCGGGTTGATGTGCTCGTAGAGTATGTTGTACACTGCGTCGAGTATGGGCATGTTGACGTGCATTCGCTGGTTGAGTTCCTTCATGCACTTGGTGCCGTAGTATCCCTCGGCTATCATCTCCATCTCGAGCTGGGCTGTCTTTACGCTGTACCCCTTGCCTATCATGGAGCCGAAGGTGCGGTTGCGCGAGAATTTGGAGTAGGCCGTTACGAGCAGGTCGCCCAGGTATACGCTGTCGTATATGTTGCGGGCCGCCGGGCTGGCGGCCGACACGAAGCGGTTCATCTCCTGCACGGCGTTGGATATTAGCACGGACAGGAAGTTGTCGCCGTATTTGAGCCCCCCGCATATCCCGGCGGCTATGGAGTAGACGTTCTTGAGCACCGAGGCGAACTCTATGCCGAGCACGTCCGTGCTTGTCTTGGTCTTTATGAGCCGGCCGGAGAGGACTTCGGCCAGGGCTTTTGCCTTGGCTTCGTCCGCGCAGCCCACGGTGAGGTACGACAGGCGGTCCAAGGCCACCTCTTCCGCGTGTGATGGCCCGCCTATGCAGGCTATCATGTCGTACGGCACGTTGTAGACCATGTGGAAGTATTCCGAGCATACCAGGTTCTCGTCGGGCACTATGCCCTTTATGGCCGTTACGACAAATTTCCCGCTTATCCTGGTGCGGAGTTTCTTGAGGTGGTTCTTGAGGTAGGGCGATGGCGTTACGAGTATGAGCGTGTCGTAGTCGCGGGCTATGCGGTTGATGTCTGACGAGAAGTCTATACGGGATGTGTCGAACCTCACCCCGGTGAGGTACGCCGGGTTGTGGCCCAGGCGCGTGAACTCCTCTATGCGGTCGTCCCTACGCATGTACCAGCCTATGCCGTCCCTGTGGCTGAGGGCTATCTTGGCTATGGCCGTGGCCCAGCTGCCGCCCCCTAAGACGGCTATTTTTCCGCAGTCGAACATCGTATGTCTTGGCTTGGTTTCCCGGGCCGGGCGGTCAGGCCTTTTCCGCCCATGCCTGGAAGTCGGCCACGGAGGGGTTTTCCAGCCCCATCTTGTATTTCTTGTTCACCCCGCACACCTCCATCTGCAGCTTTTGCGGGTTGGCCCCGGCGATGTCTTTCACGAGGTTGTATCCGGCCTTGTTGAACAGCGGCACCCACGCGGCCGGCACCCCTATGGCCTGCCATTCGTCCTCGGTGCTGCGCGGTGCCTTCTTCTCCGGCTTCATCTGCGGGAAGAACAGCACTTCCTGTATGAACGTCTTGCCGGTCATGAGCATCACCAGGCGGTCTATGCCTATGCCTATGCCTGACGTGGGCGGCATGCCGTATTGCAGGGCGCGGAGGAAGTCATGGTCTATTACCATTGCCTCGTCGTCTCCCTTGTCGGCCAGTTTCATCTGGTCTATGAAGCGCTGTTCCTGGTCTATGGGGTCGTTAAGCTCGGAGTAGGCGTTGGCCAGTTCCTTGCCGTTCACCATTAGTTCGAAGCGCTCGGTAAGGCCCGGCTTGGAGCGGTGTTTCTTGGTGAGTGGCGACATTTCCACGGGGTAGTCGGTTATGAATGTGGGCTGTATGAATGTGCCTTCGCAGAACTCGCCGAAGAGCTCGTCTATGAGCTTTCCCTTGCCCATGGTGTCGTCCACTTCCATTCCAAGCTCCTTGCACACGGCCCGTATGCCGTCCTCGTCCATGCCGGATATGTCTCGGCCGGTCTTTTCCTTTATGGCGTCAAGTATGGGCAGGCGGCGGTACGGGGCCTTGAAGCTTATGAGCTTGCCGTCCACCATCCTTTCGGGCTTTCCGTTCACGGCTGTGCAGATTTCCTCTATTAGCTTTTCGGTGAAGGACATCATCCAGTTGTAGTCCTTGTACTGCACGTACAGTTCCATGCAGGTGAACTCGGGGTTGTGGTTGCGGTCCATGCCCTCGTTGCGGAAGTTCTTGCCTATCTCGTACACCCCTTCGAAGCCGCCCACTATAAGGCGCTTGAGGTACAGCTCGGTGGCTATGCGCATGTACATGTCGGTGCTCAGCGCGTTGAAGTGGGTTACGAAAGGCCTTGCGCTGGCCCCCCCGGCTATGGTTTGCAGGGTGGGAGTTTCCACCTCGGTGTATCCGGCTCCGTCCAGCACCCGCCTCATCGTCCTCAGCACCGTGGCCCGTTGCAGGAATGTGTCTTTCACCCCGTCGTTCACCACCAGGTCCACGTACCTCTGCCTGTACCTCAGTTCAGGATCGTCAAAGCTGTCGTAGGCCACCCCGTCCTTGTACTTCACTATCGGCAGGGGTTTTAGGCTCTTGCTGAGCAGGGTGAGTTCCTTGGCGTGTACGCTCTCCTCGCCGGTCTGGGTGCGGAAGACCTCGCCCTTGACCCCTATGAAGTCGCCTATGTCGAGCAGCCGCTTGAACACCTTGTTATATAAGTCCTTGTCTTCGCCGGGGCAGATGTCGTCCCTTGTGATGTAGACCTGCACCCTGCCCTTGGAATCTTGCAGTTCCACGAAGCTGGCCTTTCCCATCACCCTGCGGCTCATCATCCGCCCGGCGATGCATACGGCCTTTCCCTCCAATTGGCCGAAGCGGCCTTTTATGTCTGTTGAAAAAGTGTCGGTGGGGTATTCCGCCGCGGGATACGGGTCTATGCCCATTTGGCGCAGTTCGCCAAGGCTCTGGCGGCGCACTATCTCTTGTTCGCTAAGCTCTAAAACGTTCATTTTCGGCATTTATTCGATTGTGGCTTTGCAAAATTACCAATAACTTTCCTTAAAGAGGGTCGGGGCGGGTGTTAAAGGGTCTTTGGCTGTTTTGCCGGTACGGCGTCGCACTGGCCGAGGTAGCACCTCCGTGCCGCTTCTTCCGTTTCAGGCGGCATCATGCCCGCAGCGCTTTCCCCGGTGGCTATCCTCCGCCTTATTTCCGTGCTGCTGATGTCTATTTCCGGGGCTTCAATGAGTGTTGCCCCGGGCGGCAGGGCGGCGGTGTCCACTTCGTAGCCCGGCCGTGGATATATGGCGAAGCGGTATCGTGCGAGCAGTTTGTCGGCCAGGTGCCAGCTTCCCATTGCCGCCCAGTTGTCGGCCCCTATGAGCAGGGCGAAGCTGCGCCCTGGGAAAGAGTGTTCCAAGGCCTGCATGGTGTTCCACGTGTAGGACGGCCTTGGCAGTGAAAACTCGTAGTCGGACACCTTTATCCTGTTGTCTGCCTTTTCCGCCGGGCGCGCCATGGCAAGCCTTTCCCGGTCGGAGGCTAAGGCCTCCGGCTTTTTCAGGGGATTTTGCGGGGACACCATCAGCCAAACTTCTTCCAAGTCCAGTGCGTCGGCGAAAGTCTTGGCAAGGGCTATGTGGCCGTTGTGCAGGGGGTTGAACGATCCGCCGAAAACGCCGGTGGGTATGCCGCCCGTGTGTCCCATGCCCGCTTTTTACAATTTGGTGAAGGCTTCCAAGGCTTCGTACGCTTGCCGGCAGGCTTCGTCCAGGTCGCCGTTCACTATCACAAGGTCGTACTTTCCTGCGAACGACATTTCGTGTTCCGCCTTGGCTATGCGCGTGGCTATGGCCTCGGGGGAGTCGGACGCCCGGCTTTCAAGCCTTTTCCTCAGCTCTTCCACAGACGGCGGCTGTATGAAAACCGAGAGTGCAGCGGCCCCGAACGCCTCTTTTACCCGGCAGCCGCCAGCCACGTCTATGTCTAACACCACGTTCCGGCCGCATGCCATCCTGCTTTCAACCTGCGAGCGAAGGGTGCCGTAGAACCGCCCCGGGTACACTTCCTCGTATTCTATGAATTCCCCACGGGTCGCCCTTTCGCGGAATTCATCAGGCGATATGAAAAAGTATTCCACCCCGTGCCGTTCGCCTCCCCTTGGAGGCCTGCTGGTGCAAGAAATGGAGAACTCCAGTCGCAGTTCGGGGTGTTCCTGCATGAGCCTCCCGATGATGGTGCTCTTTCCGCTGCCGCTCGGGGCGGAGAATATTATGGCCTTGCCTTGTTTCATGTCCGTTCCTCCGTTTGCGGTCAGAGCACGTTGAGCACCTGCTCCTTTATCTGTTCCAGTTCGTCTTTCATCTTCACCACGATGTTCTGCATCTCGGCTATGTTGCTTTTAGACCCCGTGGTGTTTATCTCCCGTCCCATTTCCTGCGCTATGAATCCGAGCTTTTTCCCTGCCATTTCGTCCCCCTCCATTGTTTCACGGAAATAGGCTATGTGGTTTGACAGGCGTTGTTTCTCCTCGCTTATGTCGAGTTTCTCTATGTAGTAGATCATCTCCTGTTCAAGGCGTCCCTTGTCGTATTCCGCCGCAGGTATCTTTTGCAGGGCCTCGGTGAGCCTGGCCCTTATCTTTTCCACCCTTGCGCCCTCGTACAGCTCCAAAGACTTTTCCAAGCCCTCTATGTTGTCAAGTTTCTGACGGAAAATGCTTTCGAGCGCAATCCCCTCCTGCCTTCGGAATGAGACGAGGGCGTCCAACGCCCCGCCTACCGCCTCCATGGCCAGCCCCCATTCCTCATCGCCAATCTCCGCAGACTCCTCCCTTGTGGTGGAATCGGGCATCCTCAGCACTATTGACAGCCAATCAGGCGGGGCCGGGATACCGGCCTTTTCAGTTGCCAGCTTCAAGCTTCGGTAGTTCTCTCCCATTGCGTCGGCGTTGAATGCGACCGAAGATGTATGCGTTGTCTCCCTCGTTATGGAAAAATCCACCTTGCCGCGTGCCACACGCGAAGCCACGGCCTGCCTTATCTCCATTTCCTTGCTGCGGTATTCGGGCGGCAGTTTCACGGCCATGTCCACGCCCTTGCCGCTGTTTAGCGTCTTTATCTCGGCAGTAACCTTTACACCTCCTGCGGAGGCAGTGTGCTTGCCGTATCCTGTCATTGATAGAAGCATCTTGTAAATAGGTCGTTAATTAACCGCAAAAATAATAAAAAGAGGGCGGAATGAGGTATCTTTGCGGAGTGTAAAGAACAGGAAAGGTAACAAATGTCTTGCATTCTCAACATAGAGACGAGCGCGGAGGTGTGCTCCGTGGCGTTGAGCCAGGACGGCTCCCTCATATACAAGGACGAAGACCGAGGCCGGCACAACCACGCCGAGAAGATAGGCAGCTTCGTGGACGGTGCGATGTCTTTCGCGGACAACCATGCCATACCCGTGGATGCGGTGGCGGTGAGTTCGGGGCCGGGGTCTTACACCGGTCTCAGAATAGGTGTGTCCATGGCCAAGGGGCTGTGCTATGGCCGAGGGATGAAGCTCGTGTCCGTCCCCACGCTTGACTTGCTTTGCGTGCCGGTGCTGCTGGGTGGCGAAATAAGCGAAGATGCCCTGCTGTGTCCGATGCTTGATGCAAAGCGCATGGAGGTCTACGCCAAGTTGGTGGACAGGTCGCTGGCCGAGGTCAGGGATACCGCCGCCGACATAGTGGACGAAGATATCTACAAGGAGTGGCTCGGGAGAGGCCCGGTGTGGTTCTTCGGCCCCGGCGCCGGAAAGTGCAAGGAGGCCATAAGCCATCCAAACGCGGTGTTCGTGGACGGGATAGAACCGCTGGCCGAGAACATGTTCCCGCTGGCCGAGCAAAGGCTGGCGCGGGGGATTGTGGAAGACGTGGCCTATTTCGTGCCGCAATACCTGAAAGACTTTGATGCGAAGCTGCCTAAGCCGCTGATATGAGTTGCCCTTAAAAGACCCACATAAAATGAACATAGACGGACTTGACTACAACAGCAAGAGGGAGAAGCTACTGATGCCGGAATACGGCAGGGAGGTGCAAAAGATGGTGGACTACTGCTGCGGTTTGCCAACCAAGGAGGAACGACAGGCGCACGCCGAGGCCATAGTGGGGGTGATGTCCCGCATATCGTCTGCGGGGCGAGGGTCGGAAGGCTTTATGCAAAAGCTGTGGGAACACCTTTGCATGATGTCCCGCGGCAGGCTTGACATAGACTACCCCGTGGATGTTTCGCAGGCTGAGCGTATGGCCGCGAAGCCGGAACACATACCCTACCCCATGAACAACATCCTTATGAGGCAATTCGGCCACATAGTGTTCGAGATACTCAAGATTGCCAAGGATATGCCGGTCGGACGCGAGCGCAACGAGTTGATAGCCATGGCCGCCAACCACATCAAGAGGAGCATAGTGCAGTGGGGGCAGGGACATGTGGATGAAGCCCGGGTGGCCGCGCACATAGAGGCTTTTACCAATGGGCAGTTGCAAATAGACCCGGACACGTTCAGTTTCGCCACAGCGAGGCACGGAGGAGCGGCGGCAAACAAGCGGAGGAGAGCTTACAGATGAGTGCGTTCCTCATAGACGGCGGGCGCCCATTGTCTGGCGAGATAACGCCGCAGGGGGCCAAGAACGAGGCCTTGGAGGTGATATGCGCCTCGCTGCTCACACCGGAGAAGGTGGAGATAAGCAACATCCCCGACATACTTGATGTGAACAACTTGATACAGCTGCTCCGCGACATGGGCGTGAAGGTGGTCAAGGCAGCCCCGGGGACTTTCTCTTTCCAGGCGGACGATCTCAACCTTGACTACCTCGGCAGCCCGGAGTTCGCGGCGAAGTGCGCGGCCCTGCGCGGCAGTGTGCTCATGTTCGGCCCGCTGCTGGGGCGTTTCGGCATTGCCACGGTGGCCAAGCCGGGCGGAGACAAGATAGGCCGGCGCAGGCTTGACACCCATTTCTTAGGGTTCAAGAAGCTCGGGGCCACCCTGGAATACGTACCGGAAAAGGACGTGTACCAGTTGCGGGGTGGAAGACTTGAGCCGTGCCGAATGCTGCTTGACGAGGCATCCGTTACCGGGACTGCCAACATAGTCATGGCAGCCGCCGCCATAGAGGGGGAAACCACAATATACAATGCAGCCTGCGAACCATACATACAGCAGCTCTGCCGCATGCTCAACTCCATGGGGGCGCAGATAACCGGCATAGGCAGCAACCTGCTCACCGTGAGGGGCTGCGGCGTGTTGCACGGCACTTCGCACAGGGTGCAGCCGGACATGATAGAAGTGGGGTCGTTCATAGGCATGGGCGCAATGGTGGGCCACGGCATAAGGATAAAGGGCGCGCCGATGGAAGACCTCGGGATAATCCCGGACACGTTCCGCAACATAGGGGTGCAGTTGCACGCCGAGGATGGAGACATTGTGGTGCCGAGGCAGGACAGGTACACCGTCGGCTCATTCATAGACGGCACTATAATGACCGTGGCGGATGCACCATGGCCGGGGCTCACACCGGACCTCATTTCCATATTGATAGTGGTGGCGACCCAGGCCAAGGGCAGTGTGCTGTTCCACCAAAAGATGTTTGAGAGCCGCCTTTTCTTCGTAGACAAGCTCATAGACATGGGTGCGCAGATAATATTGTGCGACCCCCACCGGGCTGTGGTGGTGGGGCACGACCACGCCACCAAGCTGCGTGCCGGACGGATGACAAGCCCCGACATACGCGCCGGAATAGCCCTGCTGCTTGCCGCGCTTGGGGCCGAGGGCACCAGCCGTATTGACAACATAGCCCAGATAGACCGCGGTTACGAGAGCATAGACGCGCGTCTCAACAGCCTTGGAGCGAAGATAACGAGGGTTGACAACTGAACCGCGCGAAGGTGATAAGAAAGGAAGACGTTTTCAAGATAGGGCGGATCGGGAAACCGCACGGGGTCAAGGGTGAACTCACTTTCGCCTATGACGATGGGATATTCGGTCGGAACCCGGAGGGCTACCTCATCCTTGACATAGACGGATTGCTCGTGCCATTCTTCATGGACAGCGTGAGAATGCGTGGTTCACACTCCGCCCTTGTGTCGTTCAGCCACATCGACACGGTGGAAAAGGCGCGCCCTCTCGTGGGCTGCGATGTCTACTATCCCTTGGAGCTGGCCGAAGCAGACGGGGAAGGTTTGGAGTGGGCCTCGCTCACCGGCTTCTACATCGTGGACGCTGCGGACGGTGCCACTGTGGGTACGGTGGGAAGCGTGGACGATACCACAATGAACATACTTTTCTGCGTGGACTTGCCCGATGGAGGGCAAATGCTGCTGCCCGCCGGGGACGACCTCGTGGAAGACATAGACATTGCCACGCGCACAATAACCATGATATTGCCGGAAGGCATCAAGGACATATGACAGACAAGAAAAGACAGATCTGCATACTCGGCTCCACCGGTAGCATAGGCACGCAGGCCTTGGACGTGGTAAGCAGCCATCCTGACAGGTTCGAGGTGTACTGCCTCACAGCCAACACCCAGGTGGACCTGCTGGCCGAGCAAGCCGTAAGGCACAGGCCCGCAGCCGTTGCCATAGCCGATGAGAGCAAGTACGGCAGATTGAAGGAACTGCTCTCCGGGCAACCTGACATAAAGGTGTACGCCGGCAAGGACGCGATAGACCAGCTGGCGGAGTCCGGGCCGGTGGACATGGTGCTCACCGCCATGGTGGGTTTCGCCGGGCTGTCACCCACCGTGAGGGCGGTAAAGGCCGGCAAGACGATATGCCTGGCCAACAAGGAGACGCTCGTAGTGGCCGGGGAGCTGGTTACTGAGCTTGCGCAGAGGCACCGCACACCCGTGCTGCCGGTTGACAGCGAACACTCCGCCATCTTCCAATGCCTCGCCGGCGAGGGGGACAACCCCGTGGAGAGTCTCATACTCACTGCCAGCGGAGGCCCGTTCAGGCTGTTTTCCGAGGAGCAATTGGAAAAGGTTACCGCAGCCGATGCGCTCAAGCACCCCACATGGCAGATGGGGGCCAAGATAACGATAGACTCCGCCACCATGATGAACAAGGGCTTTGAGGTGATAGAGGCCAAATGGCTCTTCGGCATACCGGCGGAAAGGATACGCGTGGCCATCCATCCGCAGAGCATAGTGCACAGCGCGGTGCAGTTTTGCGACGGCTCCGTAAAGGCGCAGCTCGGGGTGCCTGACATGAGGCTGCCCATACAATACGCTTTCTCGTATCCCGACCGCCTGCCGCTCGGAGGGGACAGGCTGGATTTGTTCGCCCGTGCGTTGGAATTCCACGAACCGGACACGGAGAAGTTCCCCTGCCTTGCGCTGGCATACGAAGCCATGGGGCGCGGAGGGAACGCCCCCTGCGCCATGAATGCCGCCAACGAAGTGGCAAACCTTGCGTTCAGGCAGGGCCGCTGCGGCTTCCGCGACATAGCCAGGACTATAGCCGGCACAATGGATGCCGTGGCGCGGATAGCCAAGCCTTCGCTGCAAGACTATTACGACACCGATGCCGAGGCGCGGGCCGTGGCGGCCGGCTTGCTCGGGCTATGAACACGCAGCCCGGCACGTAGCATACACTGAAAAAACAACAAGCAAGAAATGGAAATATTCCTCATCAGACTACTGCAATTCCTTTTGGCCATCTCGCTTCTCGTGCTGCTGCACGAGCTTGGCCACTTCGGCTTCTCCAAGCTGTTCGGGGTGAGGGTGGATAAGTTCTACCTCTTCTTCAACCCCTGGTTCTCGCTCTTCAAGTACAAGCCCAAGGGGAGCGACACGGAATACGGAGTGGGGTGGCTGCCGCTCGGCGGGTACTGCAAGATAGCCGGCATGGTGGACGAAAGCTTTGACAAGGAGCAGCTGGCCAAGGAAGCCCAGCCGTGGGAGTTCAGGAGCCATCCCGCGTGGCAGCGGCTGCTCATAATGGTGGGAGGGGTGCTTGTGAACTTCCTCACCGCGCTGTTCATCTACTCCATGGTGCTATACCACTGGGGAGACACCTACTACGCCCTGGAAGACATGTCCCAAGGCATGAAGTTCAATACCGAAGCCAAGGCTCTCGGTTTCCGCGACCACGACATCATCACCTCCACGGACCACGGCCCGCTCAAGAGCTTCGGCCCTGAACTGTATCGGGAGCTGTCCACCGCACGCACCGCCTATGTAAAGCGCGGCGGAAAGGAAGTGGCCATACCGCTGCCTGGCGATCTCAACCTCCTGGACATGCTCAAGTCGGAACCCAAGTTCGCCGCGCCGTTCATGCCTTCCGGTGTTGACAGCGTCATGCCGGGGTCTCCGGCGGAGGGCATAGGACTGGCAAAGGGCGATAGGATACTGGCCGTGAACGGCAACCCGGTGGATTCTTACAACGAGTTTGCCGACCAGCTCGGGCGGCTGGCCGATGAGATGACCGCCGCCGCCAGCCCGGCGGACAGCCTTAGGATAAGGCGCGCCACGGTGGTGTTTGCAAAGCCCGGCAGCGAAACACCGGACACCGCCGAGGCAACCCTCACACCCGACCTCAAGCTCGGTTTCGTGCCGCAGTCTTACATCACCATGTACGAGCCGCGCACCGTGCGGTACGGCTTCTTGGAGAGTTTCCCCGCAGGGGCGAGCTACGGCTGCGAAGTGCTTTCCGGATACGTTCGGGATATGAAATATGTCTTCACCTCAGACGGGGCCAAGAGCCTCGGAGGCTTCGGGGCAATAGGAGGCCTGTTCCCGCCCGTGTGGGACTGGCACATGTTCTGGCTCATGACGGCCTTCCTAAGCATCATCCTCGCCTTTATGAACATACTGCCCATACCGGCCTTGGACGGCGGCCATGTGCTATTCCTGCTATACGAGATTGTGGCCCGCCGCAAGCCGAGCGAACGCTTCATGGTGGTGGCGGAATACATAGGCATAGGCTTGCTGATGTTGCTCATGGTCGTGGCCAACCTCAACGACATCCTGCGCTGGCTCGGATACATGTGAGCATAGCGCACCATAAACCTTACGGGAGCGGCCGGACATTGATAGTTGGGCCGCTCCCCTTTTCATACCGAACTCTCCCTAACCAAGAATGGCAGACACACGCGACTCAATAGACTTCGGGCGCACCGGCATACCGCGCCTTTTCACACGGCTTTTCATACCCACGCTGCTGGGACTCGTCTCCGGGGCAGCCCTCAGCGTGGCGGACGGAATTTTCGTAGGCAGGGGCGTGGGGAGCGACGCCATAGCAGCCGTAAACATAGCCGCGCCCCTTTTCATGGTAACCACCGGCATGGGACTGCTCTTCGGCACCGGGGTGTCAATAGTGGCGGCGGTGCATCTCTCGCGCGGCAACTTAAAGGCCGCCAACATCAACCTCACCCAGGCCTTCACCGTGAGCATAGCGCTGATGATGGCGGTGTGCGCAGTCATTTTTGCTTTCCCGTTGCATACGGTCAGGCTCTTCGGTGGTTCCGGGCGGCTCGTGCCCTTGGCGTTGGAATACATGCTGTGGCTGTTGCCGTCCATGGTTGGCATGATGGTTATGTTCATAGGCATGTTCGCAATACGCCTTGACGGCTCCCCCCGCTTCGCCATGCTCTGCCAGGCCGTGCCCTCCGTCCTTAACATCCTGCTCGACTACGTTTTCATATTCCCCCTTGGCATGGGCATAAAGGGGGCGGCCATTGCCACGAGCCTTGCCCAGGCCGCAGGGGCCGTGATGGTGGCTGCCTACTTCGCCACATCGGCAAAGACGCTGGGCTTCTACCGCCCTAAGTTCACACTCACCAGCGTACGGCTCACCGCGAGGAACATCGGCTATATGGCGCGGCTTGGAATGCCGGGTTTCATAGGAGAGACCGCAATGGCGCTTATGATGGTTGCCGGCAACTACATGTTTGCCGGCCGGCTCGGGGAAGACGGCGTGGCAGCGTTCAGCGTGGCCTGCTACCTCTTCCCCATAGTGTTCATGGTGGGCAGCGCCATAAGCCAGGCCGCCCTGCCAATAGTGAGCTACAACCACGGCACAGGCGACCGGGGGCGCATCCGCACCACTTTCCGCCTTTCTGTGGGCCTCGCATTTGTCTGCGGGGTGGCGATGGCCTTGGGCGGGGTGTTTTTCAGCGGAGACATAGCCGGCGTGTTCCTCGGCGAAAGCACCACGGCCTACGCACTCGTAGTGGAAGGCCTGCCCTACTACTCTCTATGCATACCGGCTTTCTCGCTCAACCTTGTGCTCATAGGCTATTACCAAAGCATAGAGAGGCCAGGCCCGTCTATGGCATTCATGCTGCTGCGCGGCTATGTCCTTGTGCTGCCGTGCTTCATGCTGTTGCCGCATTTGGCCGGCGACCGCGGGCTGTGGCTCGCCATACCACTTTCGGAGACGGCCACCCTCGCGGCGGTGGCGGCCTACATGTCCATCTGCTGCCGAAGGGGCCGCGCCCACGCTTGAATGGGATACGCACGCAAAGCCGCGCGGGGGGCTTGGCGCAACCCGGGGGGGCGGCA
>R18__coassemble_1661_pt1 | contig 21699 bp, 14 predicted proteins | sample R18__metabat2_low_PE_037 | metagenome-assembled genome bin R18
AACTTGAACCAATACATCTTGCCCAGTGGATAGAGTATGCTGAACACTACCATCCTTCTTCAATGCAGGCATGCGCTGTGCTCTTGAAAATGGGGCAGTTTTCTTCCTATCTCCTTGCAATTGTTTAAGATATTTCTCAAAAGAATTGTACTGCTCTCCCAAGTCAAGATAGTGAAGAAAAGCATCACGTTCATGTCCCACGTCTACAAAACATGCATTTAGGCCTGGCATAATCTTCCTCACCTTGGCTATATATATATTGCCCACAGTGAACGATGCCTCACGAGGTTCACTTTGATATTCCACTAGTCTCTTATCTTCCAACAGGGCTATAGAAATATCTTTCTGCTTAGCATCGATTACGAGTTCGCTAATCATTATCTATCTACATTTGCTTATGATACAAAAGGGCCAGCAAGGCTAAAAGCCACGCTGCCCATCACCTCCAAACAAGATTCAAGTACTACGTTTGGAAATGAAATAGCGTGTTTCAACACGCTAATACAAAAGCAATTTTACTTGCTCTTGTGCCTGTTCTTGCGAAGCCTTTTCTTACGCTTGTGCGTGGCCATCTTGTGGCCTTTCTTCTTTTTACCGTTTGGCATCTTCTTAATTTTTTATGTGTTTTCCAATTAGTATATATCACCAAGTATCCAAAACGGACATCTATGGATTGTTTTTTTTCATTGAATCCACAAAGCTCTTTGCAGGCTTGAAGCTTGGCAGATCGTGAGCCTCTACAGTCAGGGTTGTGTTCTTATGTATGTTACGAGCTTTTTTCTCTGCACGATGTTTCACAATAAAGCTACCAAACCCTCTCAAATACACATTCTCCCTACCGATCAAAAGGCTTTCCTTGACCGATTCCATAAACCCCTCCACAACCACCAATACATCTCGCTGATTGATTCCTGTAGTATCCGCTATCTGTCTCACCAAATCTGCTTTTGTCATATCTCTTGCAGTATGTTTGTCTCAAACCTTTTATTTTGTGAACGATATTACAACTGGCAAAGGTAGCCTATTTTTCTGTGTTCAACTTAAAAAAGAAATAGTTTTTGCCATGCTTTTTGCGCAACAGCCCCCCCTATAACAAAATACGCAAACAACAACATCAAAAAGAAAACATTTATATTCAATCCTTTTTTCAAATATAGGTGTCTTTTATCCCATCGGTTTACTACCTTTGCCGAAAAGTACCAATCGTGGCAATCATGTACAACATCAACCTTTCATCAAAAGTCCTTTTTGTAGCAATGGCAATGGCATGCTCATCTATGAGCACCTATGCACAAGATGTTTTCAAAGAAATACAGAGAATGTCGAAATCAGTTGCAAAAGATCCAACCAAGGATATAGAAACGAGGAAAATTGCAACATTCAAATCAGACGTCTTGACCTATATGGGTATGAAGATAAGGGAGAATGTTGTCGTAGACACAGCTGACATAGCATTCTTCAATGAAAACGTGAAGATTCTAAATGAGCAATCCCTAGCAATGTACGAGTTCCTAAATATGTTTATGGAAAAGCTATCAACAGCGGGGAAAGGACGAGAGAAAGACATTATAATGACAGTCTTCAAAGCAGCCTCTATAAACAATCCGTATTTTATGGATAACGACCACGAATTGGTTTTAGCCTACTATAATAACGACAAATATTTGACACAATTCTCGCTTGACACAGACTGGATTAAGGCGTTGGAGGAAGTAAAAAAACGCAAATGGTAGAACGAGAAGAACAAGCAGAAGATCCAAAATTCCCACAACATACCCCCCTGCCTTTGCGGGGCGGTTTGTTGGTTTTTCACTATCTTTGCGGTATCCTTAGGGGGAAGGTGCGTAAAGACGTAGAACCGTATAATTTTTTTTAAGGAAATGGTAGAGTACAAATCGTTAGGTCTCGTCAACACGAGAGACATGTTCAAGAGGGCAATCAGCGGCGGATACGCCATCCCGGCCTTCAACTTCAACAACATGGAACAGCTGCAGGCCATCATCAAGGCCAGCTCGGAGCTGAAGTCGCCGGTGATACTGCAGGTGTCCAAGGGCGCCCGCAGCTACGCCAACGAAACCCTGCTGCGCTACATGGCCCAGGGGGCTGTGGAATACGCCAAGGAACTGGGCTGCGAACACCCCGAGATAGCCCTGCACCTGGACCACGGCGATAGCTTCGAGGTGTGCAAGAGCTGCATAGAATACGGCTTCTCCTCCGTGATGATAGACGGCTCCGCCCTGCCCTACGAGGAAAATGTGGAGCTGACAAAGAAAGTGGTGGACTACGCCCACAAGTACGACGTTACCGTGGAGGGCGAGCTCGGTGTGCTGGCCGGCGTTGAAGACGAGGTGTCCCACGCCGAGAGCCACTACACACAGCCCGAGGAGGTGATAGACTTCACCACCAAGACGGGCGTGGACTCCCTGGCCATATCCATAGGCACGAGCCACGGGGCTTACAAGTTCACCCCCGAGCAGTGCACCATAGACCCCAAGACGGGCCGCTTAGTGCCCCCGCCGCTCGCATTCGACGTTCTCGACGCAGTGATGGAGAAGCTCCCCGGTTTCCCCATTGTGCTGCATGGTTCCTCTTCCGTGCCGCAGGAATACGTGGACATCATAAACCAGAACGGCGGCAAGCTGCCCAACGCCATCGGCATACCCGAGGACGAACTGCGCAAGGCTGCCGCGAGCGCAGTCTGCAAGATCAACATTGACTCAGACTCCCGCCTGGCCTTCACCGCCGCTGTGCGCAAGGTGTTCACCGAGAAGCCCGGCGAGTTCGACCCGCGCAAGTACTGCGGCCCGGCACGCGACCTTATGACAGAACTGTACAAGCACAAGATAACCAACGTGCTCGGCTCTGACAACAAGATAGCCCAGCTGTAAGGCGGCCGTCTAAACGCTCACAAAAACGGGCGCATCCCCATAGTGGATGCGCCCGTTTCCGTTTACTCCTTGCCTCAACCGATGCAACCACGCATGTAACTCCGTATCCAACCGCCTGGCTGCCACGAAAATTGTCATAATATTTTCCCACACCATTTCCGCCCATACCTTAGAGGGCAGTTTTTTTCGCCCTTGTAACAAACTGATAGCCAAGGGTTTGCAAAAGTGCCGTTTTTCCATGTAAAAACAGCCCATTTAATGGGTTAAAAGTGGCACTTTTGAGGATTAAAAGTGGCACTTTTAATCTATTAAAGAGGGTGTTTTAATGGCGGCTTTGAAATGCAGTAATAAATATTTACAGAGTTGTTGGTTATAGCTTCAAGCAAACAATGGGAAAGTGGTCTACAAAAGGAATATGGTACAGGCCTGGCGCATGTACAAAACGGCCTTTGGCAGCCCCTACCCTGCGGTAGGTACGGCTGCCAAAGGCCGAAACTGCGTTGCCGAACTTTTTGCTACAACTCCGTCTCCTTCATCCTCTCGGCGTTTTCCGCCACGGTGAGAGCATCTATCATAGGCTGTATTCCGCCGGAGAGGAAGCCCTGCAAATCGTGGGTGGTGAAACCTATCCGGTGGTCAGTAACACGCCCCTGGGGGAAGTTGTAAGTGCGTATCTTGGCCGAGCGGTCGCCGGTGGACACGAGCGACTTACGGCGCGAGGCTATGTCGTCCACGTACTTTTGGTGTTCGCGGTCGTATATGAAAGTGCGCAGGCGGGAGAGGGCGCGTTCCTTGTTCTTTGGTTGGTCGCGCGTCTCGGTACACTCTATGAGAATCTCCTCCACCTCCCCCGTATTGGGATTCTTCCACGGGTAGCGCAGCCTTACGCCCGATTCCACCTTGTTGACGTTCTGCCCGCCAGCCCCGGAGCTGCGGAAGGTGTCCCACTTAATGTCGCCCTCGTTTATGTTCACCTCGAATTTGTCAGCTTCTGGCAGCACCGCCACCGTGGCCGCCGAGGTGTGCATGCGCCCCTGCGTCTCCGTGGCCGGCACGCGCTGCACGCGGTGCACCCCCGACTCGTATTTCAGTGTGCCGTAGACATCGGCCCCGCTCACCGCGAAGTCTATCTCCTTGAAGCCCCCAACGGCCCCCTCGCTCTCGCTCGTTACGGCCACCTTCCAGCCCTTGCCCTCGCAGTAGCGCTTGTACATGGCGAAGAGGTCTCCGGCGAATAGCGCAGCCTCGTCGCCGCCCGTACCGGCCCTTATCTCCATCTGCACGTCCTTGGCATCCTCGGGGTCTTTCGGCACCAAGGCCACCTTTATTTCCTCCTCCAAGCGAGGCTGTTCGGCTTCGGCGGCGGCCAGTTCCTCTCGTGCCATATCCCTCATGTCAGGGTCGCTCTCGTTGGCCATTATGTCCTTGGCCTCCCTTATCATTTGGAGACAAGCAACATACCTGCGCCTTGCGTCCATGATATCCCCCAAGTCCTTGTATTCCTTTGAGAGCTTTACAAAGCGGCTCTGGTCCGCAATCACGGCAGGGTCCGTTATCAGCGTGGACACTTCCTCAAAGCGGCTAACGAGTCCGTCAAGTTTGGCCAGAATCCCATTGGTGTCAAGCATGGGCCACCTCCCTTATCCGGCGGTCCATATTGTCGGCTGCGCGGCGGCCGTCGCCCATGGCGAGTATCACGGTGGCCCCGCCCCTGACGATGTCCCCCCCGGCATATATGCCGCTGCGGGTAGACTGCATGCCCTCGTCCACCACAATGGTGTTCTTGCGCCCGAGTTCCAATCCGCTTATAGACTGCGGCACGAGAGGGTTTGGCGACACGCCCACGGCCACCACCACCTGGTCTATCGGCAGCGTCTTTGTCTCTCCGGGCACAGGCTCGGGACTCCTGCGCCCGGAAGCGTCCGGCTCGCCGAGCCTCATCACTTGCAGCACGGCGGCCTTTACAGCCCCCTTTTCGTCGGCCAAGTACTCTATGGGGTTGTGCAGGGTGAGGAAGTCCACCCCCTCCTCCTTGGCGTGCTTCACCTCCTCTATGCGCGCCGGCATTTCCTGCTCCGAGCGGCGGTAGACCAGCGTAACCTCCGCTCCGAGCCTTTTGGCCGTGCGGCACGAGTCCATTGCGGTGTTGCCACCGCCAACAACGAGAACCCTGCGGCCCAGGTTTATGGGTGTGTCGGATTGCGGGTCGGCGGCGTCCATGAGGTTCACCCTTGTGAGGTATTCATTGGACGACATTATGTTGATGGCGTTTTCTCCCGGTATGCCCATGAAGTTAGGAAGCCCAGCCCCGGAAGCCACGAAGATGCCCTGGAAACCGCTTTCCTGCAACCTTTCCACGCTGATGGTCTTTCCCACGATGCAGTCTGTCTGGAAGTGCACGCCCATCTTTGTCAGGTTTTCTATCTCCACATCCACTATCTTGTTAGGCAGGCGGAACTCCGGTATGCCATATTTGAGCACCCCTCCCACCTCGTGCAGGGCCTCGAACACATATACATCGTAGCCCCTCTTGGCCATGTCCCCGGCAAAGCTGAGCCCTGCGGGCCCAGACCCCACAACGGCTATCTTTATGCCGTTGGCCGGAGCCAATTCCGGTACGGACATGCTACCGCTCTCCCTCTCATAGTCGGCGGCGAAGCGTTCCAGGTAGCCTATCGCCACGGCCTCGCCACCGGTCTTGAGGTGTATGCAGCGGCTCTCGCACTGCTTCTCCTGCGGGCACACGCGTCCGCAAACGGCTGGCAGGGCCGAGGTGTCTTTTAGCACCTTGGCTGCGGCGAGGAAACGCCCACGCTCTATGTTTTTGACAAAGGAGGGTATGTCCACCCCCACCGGGCAGCCCTCCACGCAGGAAGGCTTTGCGCAGTCAAGGCAGCGCTTGGCCTCTCCCACGGCCATTTCCGGGGTAAGGCCGGTGTTCACCTCCTCCGTCCTCGTGGTGGCCCGGTATGAGGGTTCCAGCTCAGGCATCCGAACCCTTTCCACGGCCATCCTATCCTTTGGTTTCATCCCGGTGCGCAGAGCCTTGCGCCATTCTGCATTCCTGTCTTTAAGCACCTCCATTGGTTCGCTCTCGGGTTCGTCCGCAGAGGCGGCCTTCCCCACGGCCGCGGCTGCGGTGGCTTCCGCAGAGGCCAGATGCTGTTCATAATGGGACATGTCTTCCCGCTCCACGTCCTTGAAGGTGCCCATGCGCTTGAACATTTCGTCCCAATCCACCAGTGCCCCGTCAAACTCGGGGCCGTCTATGCACACGAACTTTGTCTTGCCGCCTATGGTAAGCCGGCAGGCCCCGCACATGCCCGTGCCATCCACCATTATGGTGTTGAGGGACACGTCTGTGGGTATGCCGTATTTCTGAGTGAGCAGGCAGCAGAATTTCATCATCACCGGCGGGCCTATGGCGAAGACCTTGTCCACCTGCTCGCGCTGTATGAGCTTTTCCACTCCCACGGTTACCACGCCCTGTTCGCCGTAGCTGCCGTCGTCTGTCATTATTACGACCTCGTCAGAACTCTTGCGCACCTCGTCTTCGAGTATTATGAGATCCTTTGTGCGCCCGGCCAGCACGGAGAGCACCCTGTTGCCTGCGTCTTTGAGCGCCCTTATTATCGGCAGCATGGGAGCTACGCCCACACCTCCGCCGGCGCACACCACGGTGCCGAAGTTCTCTATGTGCGTGGGGTTGCCGAGCGGGCCCACAACATCCGTCACATAGTCGCCCACGCCCAGGGCGCAAAGCTTCTTGGACGACAGGCCCACCTCTTGCACAACTATCGTTATGGTGCCGCGCCGCTTGTCGGCGTCGGCTATCGTCAGGGGCATCCTCTCGCCCTTGCTGCCAACCCTAACTATGACGAAGTTGCCGGCCTTGCGGCTCTCGGCTATCAGTGGGGCTTCTATCTCAAAGAGGAACACCTTGTCTGAGAATTGTTCCTTCCTTACTATCTTGTTCATTTGTGTCTCTGTAATGGTATCCGGCTGTCCCGCCGGCCGTTAGTGAAAACTGCTCTCGGGGCGGCTTACTTCAAGTGGTCCCCGTCTATGGTGTCAAAACCGCAATACGGCACAAGCGCAGCGGGAACCCGTATGCCGTCCGTCCCCTGGTTGTTCTCTATGATTGCGGCCACAATCCTCGGCAGCGCCAGGGCTGAGCCGTTGAGCGTGTGGCACAGCTCCGTCTTCTTGCCGGCGGCCCTACGGAAGCGGCATTTCAGGCGGTTGGCCTGGTAGCTCTCGAAGTTGGACACGGAACTTACCTCAAGCCACCTTTCCTGCGCAGCGCTCCACACCTCAAAGTCGTAGCAAAGGGCGGAGGTGAACGACATGTCACCACCGCAAAGTCGCAGGATGCGGTATGGCAGCTCCAACTTTTGCAGCAGCCCCTCCACGTGGCCAAGCATCTCGGCCAGGCTTTCGTATGAATGTTCCGGGGTGTCTATCCTCACAATCTCCACCTTGTCAAACTGGTGTAGGCGGTTGAGGCCCCTCACGTCCTTGCCGTATGAGCCGGCCTCCCGTCGGAAGCAGGCTGAGTATGCGCACCTCTTCACGGGCAGGTCTGCCTCGTCAAGTATCACATCACGGAATATGTTGGTAACGGGCACCTCGGCGGTGGGTATTAGGTACAGGTCGTCAGCCACAGCGTGGTACATCTGCCCCTCCTTGTCGGGCAGCTGGCCGGTGCCGTAGCCCGAGTCCTTGTTGACAAGGTACGGCGGCTGCACTTCCAAGTATCCGCCCTTGCGTGCCTCGTCCAAGAAGAAACTTTCCAAGGCCCTTTGCAGCCTGGCCATCTTGCCCACGTACACGGGGAAGCCCGCCCCGGTGATTTTCACACCGAGGTCAAAATCAACAAGGCCGTAGTCTCGGCACAAGTCCCAGTGGCACTTGGCCCCTGCGGGCAGCACGGGTTTCACACCGGCTTCCCTCACCACCACGTTGTCTTCCGCCCCGCGGCCTTCTGGCACCTCCTCGCTCGGTATGTTTGGTATGGAGCAGAGCTGCTCGGCAAGGGCCAGCTCCGCAGCGTCCATTTCCGCTTGCAACTCCTTGTCGGCCGCTTTCAGGCTTGCCACTTCGGCCTTGGCCTTTTCAGCCTCATCCTTTTTACCCTCTTTCATGAGCATGCCAATGAGCTTTGCGGCCTTGTTGGCCTCCTGCTTGTTGGCGTCAAGCCTCTGCTGGGCCTCCCTCCTCTTCTTGTCCGTAGCGATTACGGCATCCACAGCCTGGCGTGCTCCGGCGAAGTGTTTCTTCTCCAAGCCGCGCACCACGCGTTCCGTTTCCTCGTTTATCAGTTTGAGTGTGAGCATATTCTCTTGTGGTTTTCTTCCTATCCGTGCAAAATTAGGGAAAATTAACCCGTGCCGGGCTATCATCGGCTTACAACATTAGGCAAGCCGTGCGGTGCGGCAGTGCGCTACATTGTGTGAACGGCCCCGAAGCGGTGGGCTATGGAAGCCATGAAACGCGTGGTGGCTTGGGGCAAATCCCCCCGGTAGGTGCGTTTGTACAAGCTCGTACCCACATAGACACGTTTCCTGGCACGCGACAGGGCCACGTAGAATTTTCGTGCATCCTCCTCCACAGCGTGGGCGTCATTGCGCGAGTAGTGGTTGGGATACCTTCCCTCCACTGCGTCGAATATCACAACGTTGTCAAACTCAAGCCCCTTGGCCTTGTGAACGGTGGACACGTACACCCTCTGCCCAACAGCCGCAGTGCCGCAGAGGTCGGCCTCACCCAGGGTGGAGAGCCTTAGCGCCACGGCAGGCAGAATGTCTTTCAAAGATGTTTCGGAGCACAGGGGGTCAAGCTCGGCCTCGGCGTATGCTGCGAGTATGCCAACCTTGCCCATATCGGCTCGGCCTTCCGTCAAATGCTCCGCCGCAAGGCGTATCAGGTCTGACGGCTTTGCTCCCACGTTGGCCAAAAGCCCCTTTGACAACTCATAGGCTTCTCCGTATTCCCTCCTGAACTTGTCCACCCTCTGCGCCACAATGTCCCGCCCTATGTAATCCTCTTGCAGGGCATCCACCTGCCCGGCCTTATCCATACAGAGCGCGGCAAGGCCGGTTGTGGCCATGACATCGTCCATGGCAAGGTGGGAGTTTTCTCCTTGCAGGCCGAGCTGGCTTATCAGCTGCCCGAGGGAATATCCGTGCATGCCGGGTAGGAGAAGGCGTGAAAGTTTGAGGGTGTCAAAAACAACCGGGCAGCTCTGCTCCAACACCACCTGCGGCATATACCGCCGCAGGTTAGCCCCCAATATGGCGTAGTCAAAGCCCGAGTTGTGGCCTACGAGCGGTCTTCCGCCGGCATAGTCCATAAAAGCAGCAAAGGCTTCCACGGGGGAGTGGAGCTTATTGCGAGCCATTTCCTCCAACACGGGGTTGGGTTTCCCCCCTATTTCTTTCGGCAGTGGTTTTGGGGTGGATATGAACATGTCAAACTGCGAACCCGGCACCACCCTACCCCCGGCCATCTTCACTGCCGAAAGCTGCACAATGTCGTCATTTTCGGTGTCAAGACCGGTGGTCTCCGTATCAAAGACCACGATTTCACCTCCCCTGCAAGCCTTCAAGTACTCATGCGTATAGGTGGAGTTTTCATACAAGAGGAAATCCGTGGGAAGCATGGCCCTATCCGCCAACCGTCTCACCACGGCCCTCGCTTCGGCAGCAGACTTAACCACTCCCAAGCCCTTCACAATCTTGACCCAAGCCATAAAATTGTGTTCGCCGGCCATGGCAGCGATATGCGAGAAAAGGGTCTTCACCGGTTCGGAAGAAAGGAAATCCGTACCCGACACCTTGAAATGCCCCACGCCCAAGGTTTCCAAGGCTCGGCTCACCCTATCGGCATCCCGGTTGGAGTTCACTATCACCGCAGTGGTTTCAGATTCGTCAGATTCGGACAGCTCTTTTACTATGGCCGCCGTGTCGCGGTATTCCTCATCTATGGTGTTGCTGGTGAAGGTTTGCAGCATTCCCGGCATAACATTTTCCCCTCCTGCCGCCGGTACGGACAACATTTCCCCAGGCACCCCGAGCTGGGCCGTGGCGTATTCATTGAGCATGCCGAGGAGATACCTTGGCGAGCGGTGGTTGGTTGAGAGGTGGTGCACCCGCCCGGCGCACCTGGCACTCAATGGAGCGAAGATGCCGCCTTTAGCCCCCATGAATGAGAATATGGCCTGCTGGAAATCGCCGAGGTACATCACGGTGGGGTTTTCATGGGCGGTAAGCAGGTCTATTATGGCAAGTTGCAGGGGATTCAAGTCTTGCACCTCGTCCACTTGTATCCACGGATAGCGGCGAAAACGCCCCACGGTGTCTGCCCTTAGGGCATCATACGCCTTTATGAGCAGGTCTTCAAAGTCAAGCAACCCATTGTATTCCTTGTACTGCGAATACCTGTGCGCCAAATCCATCTTACGCAGCATGGCCGCCACGGCCTGCGCCTGTCCGAAGTCAAGTGTGGAGAGGGAGTCGTTTTCGGCGTAAGCCTCCGTATTCCGGTATATTGCCGAGAGTGTGGCCGGGGTGAAGCCCTCCCCGCGGGACGCGCACAACTTGCAAGCCGCGTCAACGTCTGTCTTGGGGAAACACGATGGGTGTAAGCGCAATTCCTTTGGGTGTCCGTTTTCCACCTGCTCCACGAGGTGGGAAAGCTGCATGGCCTGCATAAGCTCCCTGCGGCGGCCGTCCCCGGACGGCTCGTCTTCCTCGGCCAACTTCGCCATTATGCTGAGAATGTCTTCGTCGTCTATTATGGAAGAGTCCGAGGGGACGACTCCCTCCTCAAATATCAGTTTGGAGCAATACCGATGCACGTTCCCCACAAAAGCCCCATCGGTGCCTTTTAAGGAAAGCCCAATGCGGGACTCCATCTCACGCGCCGCCCGGTTTGTGAACGTAAGGCAGAGCATGTCCCGGAAGTCAACCCCGTGGGCTTGGTTGGCGTGGCGCATGCGCTCCGTGAGACACTGCGTCTTGCCGCAGCCCGGGGGGGCCAGCGTGAGGTGGTGGCCGCCGTGGGCCGTTATCACCTCCCTTTGGCTTGCGTCCGGGGTGAAAGGTTTCATTCGGCAGCCTCTTTGAAGCGGCTTAGCAGCCACTCCATCTGCCCCTCAACGGTAAGGTCTGAATTGTCTAAGATCAGCGCATCGTCCGCACGTCGCAGGGGGGAAACCTCCCTGTGTGTGTCTATGTAATCACGTTGGCGCACATTGTCGGCCACCTCTTTAAGGTCGGCTTTTACACCCTTGGACACAAGCTCATTGTAGCGTCTCCTGGCCCTTACATCCACCGAGGCGGTAACGAAGACTTTGAGTTCGGCCCCTGGCAGCACGGTCGTGCCAACGTCCCGGCCGTCCATCACCACCCCTCCGTTGCGGCCCATGGCCTGCTGCGTCTCCACAAGCTTGCGGCGCACACAAGGCAGGGCGGCAATAGGACTGACACTCCCTGACACTTCCATGGAGCGGATTTCCTCCTCAACGTGTTCCCCACAGAGGTAAGTCTCGGGACGACCCGTGGCAGGGTCTATCTTGAACGAGATGTCAATCCCAGGAAGTGCCTGGGCTATCGCCTTTTCGTCAGGCGTGCAGTCTGGATTGAACAAGCCGTGCCTTATGGCATACAGGGTAACCGCCCTGTACATGGCCCCGGTGTCCACATACACGTATCCCACCGCCTTGGCCAGGGCTTTGGCCATTGTGCTCTTGCCGCACGACGAATAGCCGTCTATGGCCACGGATATCTTCCTCATTTCTTGTTGGCCCGTTTGCGGTCGTTATGGTCAAGTATGGCCTTCCTCATCCTAACAGACTTGGGCGTAACCTCAAGAAGTTCGTCTCCCTTTATGTATTCCAGGCACTCTTCCAGGCTCATTTCCACCTTGGGTATGACCCTTGCCTTGTCATCCGACCCACTGGCCCTGACGTTGGTGAGCTGCTTGGCCTTGGTAACGTTTATTACGAGGTCGTTGTCGTGAACGTGTTCGCCCACCACCTGCCCGGCATATACATCCTCGCCCGGATCTATGAAGAACTTGCCGCGGTCTTGCAGCTTGTCTATGGAGTAGGCGTATGCCGTGCCGGTCTCCATGGCTATCATGGAGCCGTTTATACGGCGTGTGATATTCCCCTTGTAGGGCTGGTACTCCTTGAAGCGGTGAGCCATGATGGCTTCCCCCTGCGAAGCGGTGAGGACGTTTGTGCGCAGCCCTATTATGCCGCGCGAGGGAATGTCAAACTCAATATTGACACGGCCGCCCTGCGTTTCCATGGAGGTCATCTCCCCCTTGCGTCGGGTTACCATGTCTATCATCTTGCTGGAAGTCTCCTCCGGCACGTTGATTGTGAGTTCTTCCACCGGCTCGCAGCGCTGGCCGCCTATTTCCTTGTATATCACCTGCGGCTGTCCCACCTGCAACTCATAGCCCTCTCGGCGCATTGTCTCTATGAGGACTGAGAGGTGCAACACACCGCGGCCGCTTACCAGCCACTTGTCCGTGGAGTCTTCAAACGGGGCTACCCGCAGAGCCAGGTTTTTCTCCAACTCCTTTTGCAGGCGTTCGTTCACGTGGCGTGAGGTTACGAACTTGCCCTCCTTTCCGAAAAACGGACTGTCGTTTATGGTGAAGAGCATGCTCATAGTGGGCTCGTCTATGGCTATGGGCGGCAGTGGCTCTGGATTTTCAGCATCGCAGATGGTGTCTCCTATCTCAAAGCGTTCAAGGCCTATCACGGCACAGATATCTCCGCTTCCCACGCTGCCGGCCTTGGCATGTCCCATGCCCTCAAAAGTGCGGAGTTCCTTTATTCGCGTTTTCTCCGATGTGCCGTCGCGGTGGCATATTGTAACCATTGTTTGGTCTGAAAGCGTGCCTCGGTGCACACGCCCCACCGCTATGCGCCCGGTATACGGGCTGTAATCCAGCGACGTGATGAGCATTTGTGGCGTGCCGTCTATATGCCTCGGCGCCGGTATGGTCTCCACTATCTTGTCAAGCAGGTACTCTATGTTGTCTGACGGCTTTGACCAGTCTTCCGCCATCCATCCGTTCTTGGCCGAGCCGTACACCACGGGGAAGTCAAGCTGGTCTTCCGTGGCATTGAGCGAGAACATAAGGTCGAACACCATCTCGTACACCTCCTCTGGGCGGCAGTTGGGCTTGTCCACCTTGTTCACCACCACTATCGGCTTGAGACCTATCTGCAAGGCTTTCTGCAACACGAAGCGGGTCTGGGGCATCGGCCCCTCGAAAGCATCGACGAGCAGTAGGCAGCCGTCCGCCATATTGAGGACGCGCTCCACCTCTCCGCCGAAGTCGGAGTGCCCCGGGGTGTCTATTATGTTTATCTTTGTGCCACGCCAGTTTATCGACACGTTCTTGGAAAGGATGGTTATGCCGCGCTCACGCTCCAAGTCGTTTGAGTCCAGCACCTGGCCGCTGTCGTCCTGCCCTTCGCGGAATAGTTTTCCGGCGAGCATCATCTTGTCCACCAGTGTGGTTTTGCCGTGGTCTACGTGGGCTATTATCGCTATGTTCCTTAAATCCTGCATTTTCCTTTGTAGTTTGGAGTGCAAAGGTAGCGTTTTGCGGATTAAAAAGCCTTAAAGACCTCCGCCCTGGGCGCTTACGTACACTTTGTATTTGTCAAAGCCCAACGCTCTCAGCAAACCGGAAAACTGCTCCACTGCGTTTTCCCTTGCAGCCTTTATGTTTTCATCGGAAAGGCTGCGCTCCCTCATACTGCGGTATGCTTTCATATAGAGCGCTTCACGGTCGGCCTGCGACCATGTGCCGCTCTCGTAAAAAGGCCTTGCAGAGGCTTCGTCTATGAAATGCTCGTCAAGCAACTTCACCGGCGGCAACTCCACCACCACCGTGTCTCCCTCCATGGTTATCCATCCCGGGGCTGCATCCATCGTGTCGAATCCTATCCTTGCCGTACCTCCGTATATCCTTATGAGATGGTCGTCGCCGAAAAGGCCGTGTCTCACCGTGTCGGCAACCTCCTCACCCTCCACCGATAGCATTTCCCACTGGCCTATGCCTTTGAGGTACAACATTGTCGTGGGAGACATCTCCACGCCTCCATCCGTATCCACAGACAAGCTTGTGGTGTTCCAAACAAAAGCGACCATTATTATTACGGCAGTGGCCACGGCTGCGCCCATAGCCACGGTAGCGGCTATGTTGCGCCCCACCCATGAAGCCGCAGCTTTCCACATATTGCTATCCATTTACGCCTCCCACTATGAGCGACTTCAAGTCTCCTATGTTGAAGTCTTTCCTGAACGTTATGGTGATTCCATCCTCCTCAAATCCCATGGCCGTGAGTATTGGCATGATAGTGCGTGCAGCACTCCTACGGGCCATCTCCGTCATCCTTGCAGACGGAATAGACTTTTCTATTTCCGCACGCCCTTCCCTTTCATAGGCCGACAACTCTCCGTCTGTGAAGTTGCTTCGCAACAAGGGTACGTATTGGTTTACGGCAGCCCTGTCTACCTTTGTGGCAGTTATGGCTATCTTGGGATCGGGCAGGACAATTTCCACCTTTTCTCCATTTTTCCTAACATCGGAAGCCGACAACTCGGACATGTCTATGTAAGCTTTCACCGTGGCTTCTATGGGAATTGCAACAACCCTCTTTCCCAAGGGCAGCTCCACTGATATTTCCTTGCCGAGCAGGGTGCCGCCGATCTTCTTGGCATCCGCGTGTGCAACGATTTTCCTCAGCTTACACTCGGCGGAATAAAGCCTTGAACAAGCCCTGACCCTTGACACAAGCGCCGGTATCGTGTCTAAGGCGGCCGCCCCGCCGCGCTCTTCCCCGGCCTGGCAGGCACAGAGCAGGAGCAGCGGCGAGGCGGCTATCCACTTCATTATGTTGTGCATGGTCAACGCTTCGGAACCACCACCTTGCGGCCTCCCTTAATGTACACTCCGGAAGGCAGGCTGCCACGTGCGGCCTTGACGCTGCGGCCTTGCAAGTCGTACACCTTTCCGTCTGTGCGCACCGCCTCCGCCGAAGCTATGCCGGCGGCTTCATCGGCTGTGTAGGCCGTGATCTCTCCCAAGCCTATCACTCCACCGCCATAAGTTTGGCTGCCGGTGAACTCCAACTTGACAAACTTGGCGGAAGTGGGTGTGCCAAGAGCCACGAGCGAGTTCGCACCTGCGGGCAGGCGCACTCCCATTTCATGCTCTTCCCAGTTGGCCCCGTCTTCGCTAACATACACGTTTATGGCCCTTGCCATTTGGCTGGCGGTGGAGCGGAAAGCGAACTTGAAGTAGTTAACCGGGGCTGCGGAGCTGTTTTGCAACACCACGTGGTGCGGCCAAACCTTACCGGAAGCCGACTGCCAATAAGACACCGTGCTTCCGTCAACAACGTTGGCCCCCGCGCCGGTGCCATCGGCCCTAAGCTGGCTGGACGCGCTGACAAACCCGAGGTCAACCTTCTGGATGCCTGTGGCCTTGGCGTCTCCGTAAAGGGACAGCTCCACGATTGCGAGCAGCGGGCCGCTCTGCATTCCGCGTGTGAAAGTGAAGCGGATGTACTTCCGCGTCAGGGGCTTGGCGAAGACCACTCCCGGGCGTTCCATCGCAAAGATTGTCTGATCCACATTCACTTTGTCCCACGACTTGCCATCGTGGCTCTGCTCCACGGTTACGGCTCCCGGGCCGTACTTGGTATAAGACTCGTTGCCGTTTACACGCACCTGCATAACCATAGCCTTTATCTCATCAAGGTTGGCCCTGCACAGAGTAATCTGGTGCGGATACGCCTTCTCTCCAGATGACCAGGCCGAGTGCCAGAAAGTGGTGGTCTTGCCATCCAAGGCGAACTCAGCCGGGGCTATTTCTTTGGAGGTCTCCTCGTCAGACACGCTAACCACGCGGTATGAAGAAAGGTCGAGCTTGTCTCCAGCAGCAAGGGCTTCCCTGTTGGATGGCCGGCCGTAGTCAAGGGCGAACACACCCTTGGAGTCTATCCATGAATCCCCGTCCGGGCCGAAATTATGGCGTACGCCCGTGGCGTTGTTGGACGTTGCGTCCATCACGTTGCCGGTGTTTTGGTTGAAGCGGTAGTATACCATAAGGCCGAGGTTCTCCGCAGCGGCCATGCCGGTGTCTGGTATAGTGTCTACCGAATACTTCCTTATCTCGCTTTCCGACAAGTCGTCTTTCCACACCCGGAACTCGTCAAAGCTGGCATACACCGGAGCTGCCGTGTTGTCTGGCGACCCTATGCCAAGGGTTTCGGAGCAGTCTGAGAAAGAAGTCTTGCTTATCCGCGCAGAGCCTACTCCAACCCCGTCTCGGTAGAAGTTGACCAGGCCGGCGTTGAACTTTATAGCGTAGTGGTGCCACTCATTGTTTACATAGTAGTTGGCGCACTTAGCCACGGCCGAACCGGCTGTGAGAGACACTGTTCCCTGCTCATCGGAGACTATTGAAAAAGCCGAGGCACCGTTTCCGTATATGGCATTGCATGCGGAGGTGAGCATGCTCGGCTTCATCCAGAACTCCAGCGTCCATTCCCTGCCGAGCTGAAATGGCAGCTTGGTGGTTACAGCCTTGTTGCCCCCCGAGAACGAAAGCCCCTTGTACGACTTGTTGTTGCAAACAATGAGGGCTCTCTTGGCTTGCACAGTGGCCGAACCCACTTCGTTTGCCACGGTGTAGGACAAGTCATAAACGCCCGGTACTGATGGGGTTATCTCAGCCTCGCTGCCTATTGCCGCAAGGTAGGTGTTGCCGCTGGCGAAGCTCCAATACCATTCCGACGGGTCGTAACTGCTCTTATCCTGCAACTGCACCGTTTCGCCTTTCACCACCACACTCGGATTCACGTTGTTGGCGGCCTTGGGGGCAGCCTTCACCACACGGAACGTCTTCGTGCTGCTGTATTCCTTGCCGTCTGCAGCTATCACCGTAAGCGTTACAGACTTTTCGCCCGTGCTGGTATAGGTTGCGCTCGCCTTGGACGTTTCCGCAGTCTCGCGCTCCGCACCGGGCATGCTCCAACGGTATTTGCAGCCTTCCACCTTGTTGTAGGCTATGAAGCTTATGCGGTCTGCGCCGGAAGTGGAGTCGCTGCTAAGGTAGAACTCGGCCGTGGGCACCGGGCTTTCAGACACAGACACGACTTTTTCCACGGTCTTCTCCACAGCCCCCGAAGCGTTGCGGAGTACGGCCTTGACGGTCTTTTTTCCCACGGAATTGAACACGAACGATGGCGTGGAGGTCTGAACCTTGGCAGGCGTTGCGTCTTGCGCCTCCCACGTTATCCCGGCCACATTGTCGGAAAGTCCGCTCATGGAGAACCCTGCCGGCATACCGGCATATATTGTCTTCGGGGCCACGATGCTGCCTTTCAGGGTGGTGGGTGCTGCGGCCTTGCTTATGGTTACGTTGTCTCCAAGCGTTGTGGCCTCGTACTTGGAGTTGAGGAATGTTGCGTGGTTGCCCCTCGCCCAATCTCGTATGTACACCACGCCGTCTTTCTCAAACGTATCCATTTTGAGGTAGGCTATGAGGTTCTTCTGTATAGAGGGGTCGGCTATGGGGTTCTTGCGTGAGTCTTTTATTTCGGTGGCGGAGCGCGCCGTGTCCCAAATCCTCACCTCGTCCATTGTTCCCCACATCATGTTGTCTTTGGAGGTGTCCACTCCGAACGTGAGGTTCCCCAGGGCCGGGAAGCCAGAATAGCTGTCCGACGTGGCAGCCCCAGTCTGCAAGCCGTTCACATACACCCTTGTGGTGTTTCCGTTGACGACAACGGCCACGTGCGTCCACACATCCTTCGTGTAAGACCGGCCGGTGGTGTTGGCCCTGTCTCCGCCCGAAGAGTTCCACCCGGCAGATATGGTGCCGTTGGCGTTGGCGTGTATCATGAACTGCCCCCAGAAACCCGCTATGGTCTGGTTCCAGTCCACAATCTTGCTCGGCTTTATCCAATATTCTATTGTGTATTTGTCATGGGCTGAAGCTGCCACGTTGGGTATGGTGAAGCCCCCGTTGCTGAACGTTATGGCGTTGTGGTCGTACATCATGTCGGACGGCACGGGTTCCGCAGCCGAGTTGCTTGAGCCGGAAAGGTGCTTAATGCCCCCGATTTCATACACCGCCTTAACGGTGAACACCTGGCCGAGCGTCTCCACGGGCCTGTAAGAGGTGTCCTTTGTGGAAGCCAGCATGCTCTCGCCCACGTAAACTTCGTACCCGGTGGGGGTGAAACATGTGCCCTTGGGCTCGTCCCACACCAACGTGCCGCTTTCCATCCTGAGGTTCGCCGGCGCATTCACCTGCTCCCCGTTCACCACCGCGCTTATGGTTGTCTCCTTGCCCTTGGGAATGATGGAAACGGAGTCTCCCTTTATGAAGATGGGAGTCTCCACTCCGTCTTTGTCAAATTCGTAGTCTATAACCGATGCGCTGTGTATTCCCCCCACACCCTTAGAGCCGCTTTTCGTCTTTACCGTGAGGAAGTATTTCAGCGGTTTGTCTGTGGGGAACTGGGAAGACAAGTCTGTCAGATCCACCCCGAACTCCATCGGCTCGTAGTGCATCACATTGTCCGCCCACCGGCCCAACAGCGGTGTGTCTGCGTCCTTGCCGTCGTTCACCCCGTCTCCGGTGTTGCGTATGTAGGGGAAGATGAATGTGGCCTCGGGCTTCGTGGCCGTGGTGTCCTGCGCCACGCCCACCTGCACGTATATTTCGCTGCGGTGTGTGTAAGACATCTTCACCTTCATGGCACGCTTCGGCGAGTAGTCCTTGCGCCAGTAGTACACATAGGGCGCCCAGCCTTCGTCTCCCATGTACACCGTAACGCTCTTGCCCTTGTTTGTGCCTGTTTTCAGGGTTATCTTCTTCTCGTAAGAAGTGGGGCCGTCTATGGCGTAAGGGCAATACACCAACCCTCCGTTTGCCCACCAAGAACCCCATGAGTTGGCTATTATCCAGGCCCCGTTCTCATTCTGCCCCACTTCGTTCTTTTCCTCTCCCGGAATGCCGTTGCCGTCCAGGTCAAACTGAATGCGGTCGTCCCATCCCACTATACACATGGCATGGTCCGCCCCTCCGAGGTTCCAGTGTTGCATATAAGTCTTGCCGGCCAGGCCGTTGGCGGTGTTGGCCGCAGTTGACGGCACCTTGGCCGTGCCGCTGGACCCGATGCCCACACCTATGCAGCAGGTGCCGCCGCGGCCTTGGTAATCAGGGTCGAAGTTGTGGTTGTAGAGCCACCACTTCACAGCCTCCATGCCCTCCTTGGTGCGTGTGGACATGGGGAAGCTCTTCGCGTGCGAAATGCGGTGTTGCATGGCGTTGTAAAAAGTGTTGTAGCCCTGCACCCAGCCCCACTTGTCGTTCTCCCACTCTGAGCCTCCGTAGATGCTTGACTCATACTGCCCTCCATATACGTCGGCACTCGGGAAGCCAACGCTTATGGCCATCTCGTCCTTGCCAGGGCCGTTGTAGGTGAACGGATACTCGAACATCGGTGTGAGCTGGTTTTCAGGCAGCTTCGCATTGGTGTTGCGGTATGCGTTCATCTCGCTGGTCATCATATGGCCCACATGGCTCGAAACGCCGCAGGAGCCGTATCCGCCCTGGTCCACTATCGGCGGGAAGTAGTAGTTGTCCGCAGTGTTCCAATACTCTGGCAGGGTCTCCGCCTGCCCCGGCGCCCTGCGCTGGGTTCCCTTGGAGTCCTTTTTACCTGCGAGCACGTTTTTCATAAGCCCCCAGTCCGGCACCGCATTGCGGTTGTAGCCGGGATACGGGTCTCCGTTGGGGTTCTGCGCCAACAGGCCCAACGGGAGCGCAAACGCCACCGGCAGTAGTATCCTTTTCCTCATGTCTTGTTTGGTTTTGGTTGTTAGTCGGTCTTCAGTCTGCACCTCCGTGCATTCGGCACGCAGGGCATCCGCAAAGTTAGGCGTTTTGGAATGGATTTTTTACACACTCGGCAAGCTTTTTGCCACGGACGCAGCAACAAGCTTTTGACAAAAAAACGCGGACACGCCGCGGCTGTTTCCGCTGCATGTCCGCAAAAGGCGTCGGGGCGACAGGATTCGAACCTGCGACCGCCTGGTCCCAAACCAGATGCGCTACCGGGCTGCGCTACGCCCCGCCTTTCCCAAAAGTTGTGTGCAAAGGTAGCCACTTTCGCCCGAAAGGGGAAACCGCCGCACTCTTTTCCACAGCACGGGCTACCCTATTATGCCCTGCTCCACGAATATCCTTTTCAGTATTTGCACTCCCCTTTCCACTTCCTCCTCGGTGTGCGTGGCCATAAGGGCGAAGCGCACGAGGGTGTCTTGCGGGGCGCACGCCGGCGGTATTACGGGATTGATGAACACCCCTGCGTCAAACGCCAACTTCGTCACGAGGAAAGTCTTGTGCATGTCCCTCACATAGAGAGGTATTATGGGGCTTTCCGTATCGCCTATCTCAAAGCCTTCCTCGCGGAAGCGCGACAGGGCGTAGTTGGTTACCTTCCACAGCTTTTCTATCCTTTCGGGCTCCCTCTGCAAAATGTGCAGGGCTTCCAATGCGGCCGCCGTGGCCGCCGGCGAGTTGGAGGCGCTGAAAATATAGGAGCGGCTGGTGTGGCGCAGGTAGTTTATCGTGTCTGCATCCCCGGCGATGAACCCTCCGATGGACGCAAGGCTCTTGGAGAACGTACCCATTATGAGGTCCACCTCTGAAGTAAGGCCGAAATGGTCGCACACCCCGCAGCCGAGCTTGCCGAACACCCCTATGCCGTGTGCTTCGTCCACCATCACAGAGCAGTTGTACTTGTGCTTCAGCTCCACTATCCGCGGCAGCTTGGCCAAGTCCCCCTCCATGGAGAACACCCCGTCCACCACTATCAGCTTCACCGCATCGTGCGGCAGCTTTTGGAGTACGCGCTCCAAGTCGCCCATGTCGTTGTGCTTGTAGCGCAGCTGCGTGGCAAACGACAGCCTGCGCCCATCCACAATGCTGGCGTGGTCGCGGTCGTCGCAAATCACATAGTCGCCGCGGCCCACCACGGCCGGTATCACCCCCTGGTTCACGGAGAAACCCGTGGAGAAGCAGAGTGAGTCCTCCTTTCCCACAAAGGCGGAAAGCTCCTTTTCAAGTTGCAGGTGGATGTCAAGCGTGCCGTTGAGGAACCTGCTGCCGGCGCAGCCGGAGCCGTACTTGTCCAAGGCGGCCTTGCCGGCGCTTATCACCCGCTCGTCGCCGGTGAGGCCCGTATAGGCGTTGGAGCCGAACATGAGCACCTTCTGGCCGTCCATATCCACCTCGGTGGCCTGCTTGCTTGTTATGGCCCTGAAGTAGGGATACATCCCCAGCTCCATAAACTTCTGCGGCTCGCGGTAAGCCTTGTATCTCTCTTGTAATTGTCCCATCTCGGTATGCCTTACGCGGCTGCTCTTGTTTTTGTTAGGCTGCAAAGGTAGCCATTTCCCATATAACCCGCAGCGGTTTACACCTTATACTTGCAGGCTTGCGGCGCATAGCTGCTGAAAGGGTTAACTTTGCCGAGACTAAAACAGCAGGATTTATGGCCAAGAAGATTTTGTTCGTGGTGAACCCCGTGTCAGGCACGGCCCGCAAGGCCGACATACCCGCATTGGTGGAAAGCGTTATGGACGGCAGCCTGTACGACTGCAAGATAGCCTTCACCTCGCACGCCGGCCACGCCACCGATATTGCGGCGGCAGCGGCGGCAGCTGGTGTGCACGCCGTGGTGGCCGTGGGGGGGGAC
>R18__coassemble_1662_pt1 | contig 21637 bp, 16 predicted proteins | sample R18__metabat2_low_PE_037 | metagenome-assembled genome bin R18
CCACCCCCAACGATTCCGAGCCAAACGGCACCTATCTTACCGGCAAGGCTTTGGATAGCGGCAAGACCACCACCGGACACCTCGGCTACCGCTACCAAGACGAGGACACGCGCGACAAGGCGGACTGGTACCGTATAGTGGTACCGGAGAAGCAGAACGGCACCGTGCGGCTGATCGTGAAGAGCACCGACGGGTTGGATCTCCACCACTTGACCCTCCACTCATTGGTTGACGGCAAGGCCGTGTCACGCAACAGCATATACCCAAGCGCGTCTTCCATAAAGGACGGGGACACGCTCATTGTGGACGATGTGGCTTCTGGTACTTACTACGTGCTTGTCCAGCACTATTCATACGCGGCTTCCTACACCCTGCGCTACGACTTCATCCCGAATCCCACCCCCAACGATTCCGAGCCAAACGGCACCTATCTTACCGGCAAGGCTTTGGATAGCGGCAAGACCGCCACTGGACACCTCGGCTACCGCTACCACGACGAGGACACGCGCGACAAGGCGGACTGGTACCGTATAGTGGTACCTGAGAAGCAGAACGGCACCGTGCGGCTGATCGTGAAGAGCACTGACGGGTTGGATCTCCACCACTTGACCCTCCACTCATTGGTTGACGGCAAGGCCGTGTCACGCAACAGCATATACCCAAGCGCGTCTTCCATAAAGGACGGGGACACGCTCATTGTGGACGATGTGGCTTCTGGTACTTACTACGTGCTTGTCCAGCACTATTCATACGCGGCTTCCTACACCCTGCGCTACGACTTCATCCCGAATCCCACCCCCAACGATTCCGAGCCAAACGGCACCTATCTTACCGGCAAGGCTTTGGATAGCGGCAAGACCGCCACTGGACACCTCGGCTACCGCTACCACGACGAGGACACGCGCGACAAGGCGGACTGGTACCGGATAGAAGTGGGGCAGGGGGGCATAGTGCTTCTCTCTGTAAGTCCCGACACGTTGTCAAGCCTTGACATACGGCGGCTTTCCGTATACAAGAAAGACGGTGACAAACTAAGGGAGATAAAGGGTGTGAGCGTGGGTGAGAAAGCCGCCACGCTGATGGCCAATGGAGTGGAGCCCGGCACGTATTACGTAAGTGTGGAACATTGGGGCGGCTGTGGAGGCTATGTGCTGACATACGGCAACCCCGTGCCGGCAAAGGGATCGGAGGTAAAGGTGGACGTTACCGGGCGCGACAAGGTGAGGATAGGCGTGCCCTGCCGCTATGGGGTAACCCTGAAAAACACCGGGGCGGCACACACCGGGGCATTCTTCTTCTCTGTGTGCGGCACGGACGACATAGACATGCTCGGGGCGGAGCTGCCCTCCGACAATGGAGTGGTGAAGCTGTCCATGGCCGACTTCGGCCCGGAAGACAGCCACACGATGTGCTTCATAGTGCCGGATCTGGCTCCATTTGAGGAATACTCATTCGACGTGCTTGTGGAGGGGAAAGAGGTGGACGGTACGCGCTCTGTAGTGTTGGGTACTGCGTTGGTTACGGCGGCGATAGGCACCATCTTGGACGAAATGGCAGACGACTTGCTAAGCGATTTCGTAACCGAAAAGATATGCGACTATGTGGGAAGCGGGATAGAGTTGGACGCCACGGAGCGCAGCCAGTATGTCAAGGCCTTAGGCAAGGGCGTGGAGAGCGCATTTGAGCAAAAGAAAGACGGGGTGGTGGTGTTCACGGCCAAGAGCGTGATAAACAACGCGGCCAAGAAAGTGATAGAGATGTTCCCCGGCGGCAAGATTGTCACTAAGGTGGGAGACGCGTTCAGCCTTGCCGGGTCGGTGGCCACGGCCATTAGGCACCGGGTGTTCTACTGGCTGTACAAGGAGATAGGCCTTATAAAAGACAACTCGGCCGTGCTTGACGCCAAGGTGGCGGCAGACGGGGTGGTAACCTCGTGGGACCCCAACGAAAAGGCCGGGCCGAAAGGCTACGGGCCGGACAACCACATTGCCAAGCCGCAGCGCATGGAATACACCATATTCTTTGAAAACAAGAAGGAAGCCACAGCGCCGGCCTACCGCATAAGGATAGAAGACAAATTGGCCGAGGTGTTCGACCCCGCAACGGTGCGGTTCGGGCCAACGAGCCACTCCGGCGATGGCTATCATTGGCAGATGAGCCGGGATGGCAACACGCTCGTGTGGGAGATAGAGGGTATAGAACTGCCGCCGAATGTGAACGCGCCCGAGGGCGAGGGCTATGTGAGTTTCTCCGTAGACCTTAAACCGGGAGTGGAAAACGGAACGGAGATAGAGAACAAGGCCACGGTGGTCTTTGACAAGAACGTGCCGATACAAACCAACACGTGGCGCAACGTGGTGGACACCGAAGCACCGGTTACGGAGATGCTGCCGACAGGCTACGACTCGGGAAAGGGGGCCGTGGTGGTACCCTGCCGCTCGGCGGACGACAAGGGCGGCTCCGGTGTGGGGCGTTACATATACTATATGTCTAAGAACGGTGGGGAATATGCCTATTGTGCAGAGACCAACACGCCCGTGTTGGAGTATCCGTTGGACAGATCTTCGCAAGACAACTACTCTTTCTACGCCGTTGCGGTGGACAATGTGGGCAATACGGAGCAGGAAGCCCCGGAGCCTGTAACGTTCAGCGTTACGGGTATAGGAGAGGTGGAAGCCGGGCTGCTGTCTGTGGACAGTAACCCATCCGATGGCCTGTTCCGCATATCAGTGCCGGAAGGTGTGGCAGGGATGGATGTCTACTCCGCTGCCGGGCAGGCGGTGTGGTCGGCAGACAACCTCACGGGCGGCCGAGTGGTGGTGGATATCACCGGGCAACCGGCCGGGGTGTACTTGCTCAAAGCCGTAATAAACGGCAAGGCGGCAACTATGAAGATAGTGAAGAAGTAGACACGGAAACTAAACCATAAACAACAACGCTATGAAAAAGGGAAACAACATCGGGGCCGCCGCACTATGGGCGTGGTTGCTCCTATCGGCCGCAGGGGCGGGCGTGGTGATGTCGTGCGACAAGGCAGACGACCCGGAGGACGGCATTCCGGCAAACGAGGCCGACTACGAATTTACCGACAAGTCGGTGGGTGGCACATCGTTCTACGCCACCTATGAGGAACTAAGGGCCAGGCTCATATTCGGCCTTGCCAATCCGGATGCGGACTACAACGACCCGGGCCGTATCTACGAACTGCTTGAAGGCTTGGCCGAAAGCCAGGCTGCCGGCACGAGGGGTATGGTGGCCAACCTTAAAGCGGGCTACGACTTCACCAAGGCCCTTAAAGACGCAAGGGCGCTGCCGCGCGTGGCCCTGCTCGGAGTGATAAAGAAAGCGAAGATCAACATATCCGACAATAAGGTGATGAAGGAGCTTTTCGGAGCCGTGGATAAGGATCACCTGCCCGATGAACCACAATACAACCCAAGGTCTTTCTGGCGGGACTTCTCACAGGGCAAGCTCGACAAGTATGCCGCCGAGATATACAAGGATATATACTATGCCGGGGCCAGTAACATGTTCGCATGGGACAGGGGCAATTGCGAGGCTTTCCAAAACTATTGCGAAGACAACAGAATGCGCCCGATAGACCTCACCCTCACGGCAGCCCCGGGACTGCTCCAAGCCGGGGCGAACCTTGTGATGGCGAGTTCGCCGGAACTGATACAATACGGCCTGAACGCCTTTGATTTCATCAACGACAATGGGGAGCTGCTGATATCTTTCGCAGAGGGAAACTTAGACGGGGCCAAGCTGTCAAAGGCGTGCGTTACCAACTTCAAGCTGCTCACCACGCAGCTGAAAAGCACCTTGGAGGAAACCTACAGCCCATCGGAGGGGTTTGACTGGGACACACAGAAAGACTTCCTTGACATATTCACCGACTGGACGGCGGAGCAGGCCTTGGAACTGAACAAGGAAGTGAACTACCTGATACAAGACGCAATTGAAGATGGAAAAAGGAAATTGTACAGTTATGAGTTGGATAGATTTGCTGCACGCGTTCGGGAGATAGCCGTAATGGAGCTGCCCTTGGAAATGAAGATAATAGGGAAGTGGACAGACGGGGACGGCACCACGATAGAGTTCCGCAGGGACAACACCGGCTCGTACTCCGGCGACGAAAATGTTACCTTCACCTACCGGGTGGGGGACGGCAGGCTCTACGTGGAGAGCATAAACGGTAAGTCGTTGGACGACTTCGCCAGAAGCCTGATGGAAAGCGCGGCAGAGGAATACGGCGGGGGTGATTACGGCGGCTTCCTTGACGAATTTGACGATGCGATGGACCAGATCTATGCAGCCACCTTGCAGGTGCTAAAGAGAGGGGTGCCCATGTCGTATGAAGACGGCAGACTCATTTTCTCTATGCCGGAGTTGGAGGAGACCTTGGAACTTCACAGGGTGGCCAAGTAGGGACTTTGACACATTACCAACCATAAAATTTAAATCTATGAAAAAGGCAATCGTGATTTTGGCGGCGCTGGCTGCTTCGGCGGCAATGCAGGCGCAGGTGTCTTACGGCGTAAGGGCCGGGGCGAACTTCTCAAACGTAACGTTCAGCGGCGATGGGGAGTCGGAGAGTGAAGACTCGCGGTTCGGATTCAACATCGGGGCGAGCCTCGAATTGCCCATAAAGGGTGGATTCGGCTTGGAGACCGGGCTGTATTACACATCCAAGGGCTGCAAGCATTCCTATGAGAGCGGATCGGAGTCGACCTATGCCATGGACTACCTGCAAGTGCCGTTGCTGGCCCAGTACAAGTTCGGTGTGGCGCCGGTGGCAGATGTGAAGGTGTTCGCCGGGCCGTTCGTGGCCTACGGCATAGGAGGTGGCAGCACCTTTAAGGACGATGACGGGAAGGAAACCGATGGGGATAGCGTCTTCGGAGACGATGGCTACAAGCGTTTCGACTTCGGCCTGCGGATAGGTGCCGGGGTGGACCTGGCCAAGAACTATTACGTGGGGATAGGCTACGACCTCGGCCTGATGGACATCGACAGGAGCGGCGAGTTTGGTATGGGGGACGATTTCTCCACAAGGACAGGCAGCTTCTTCGTGCAGGTGGGCTATAACTTCTGACTCTGGGCGGCTCTTAAACTCAATGGCGTGCAACCACGTGGTTGCACGCCATTGAGTTTAAGGACTTTGTTGAGGCGTTCACCAAAGGCTGCCGTCTTCCCTTATGCGCAGCTTAATGTCTTTTGCACCTTTCTTTTCCAACTCCACGCCGTAGAACCTGCCGCCGGGTATCTCCACAAGTTCGGCATCGTCCACGTAGAATCCCGGGTGGTTGGCCTTTATATACTCCAATACGGCTGTGGGCAGGTTTTGCGGCCACACCTCCGTTTCCGTCATCATCCATCCGTCCTCCCCGAATAGTACTTCCGTATCGGTTCCGTCCGCGTTGCGGAATTCGGCCTTAAAGCCGTATTTCTCACGCTCCCATTCGGCGGACTTGCCGGGGAACATCTGGGCGAAGAGCTGCTGTGCGGTGGTTTTCTCCATGCCTTGGCCGCCCGGCTGCGTGCCTCCCGGGGCGTTGCCGTCTGCGCCAATGCGCATGGTTATGTCGTGCGAGCCGTCCTTTTCCAATTCCACCTCGTAGTATGAGCCCCCGGGCGCTTCCACAAAGTATATGTCGTCTATGGCATAGCCGGGGTGTGCAGTCCTTACTCTTTCGGCCACGGGGGAGGGGAGCTGGCTCGCATGCACTTCCGTCTCTGTGCGCAGCCACTCCGTGGCGCTGAACCATGCTTCCACTTCCGCACCGCTTTCGTTGCGGAACTCGGCCTTGTACCCCACCGGCTCAACCTCCCACTTGGCCTGCCGCCCAGGGAACATCTGGGAGAATAGCCGCTCCACAGCAGATGGCAGTTGCCCTACCGGTGTGTGGTAATACGTGGCGGTGGGGTTGGTAGCCCCCGTTGCGTCTATTCGGACAGTCTTGTCGCGCATTCCGTCCTTTTCCAATTCCAACTCGTAGTAGGTGGCTCCGGGTTCTTGCACCAAGTCGGCCTCGTCTATGGAATATCCGGGGTGTTCCGCCGCCACCTTGTCTATTACGTATTGCGGCAGGTTGGCACGCCTTACGTCCGTTTCGGTGCGCAGCCATGCGCTGTCGCTGAACCACATTTCCACTTCCCCGCCGGCCTCGTTGCGGAACTCGGCCTTATACCCCAAGCGGTCTTTTTCCCACTTGACCGCGTCCCAGGCCACTCCGTCGGCCAAAACCATCTTGTTGAATATCTGTTGCACCCCAAGGGGTACGTCGCCGGGTTTCAGGTCTCCGTCCTTGTCGCAGGCCGAGAAGCCGGCAGCCAAGGCTATCAACGCCGCAGAAAACAGTTTTCTTACCATAGTTTGTTGTGTTTTGAGCTGTTACCAATCGGGACAAAGATATCGTTTTTGCTGCTGTAAACAATGTGCAATTGAAAACATTAGCCTCCATAAACCCTACCCATGACAGGTTTTCGCGCCCGGCCTTTCCACTTGCATTGTGCCAATCCGTGGATAAGCAGCCCCATTGTTTCCCATATTTTGCCAACGACAAAAGTCAACAAATGTTTGGCGGTGTGAATTTCTTGGCCTAACTTTGTCCGCAGAAACCCGTAAGACAGTCATTTACCTTAAACAATCCTAATACCTAAACGTATGCACCCTCCCGCTGAGAAGCAGGGGGGTGCATGCGTAATAATGTAGGGGTGGGGCTAAAATGCTAACTTTGCGCGTGGCAAGGACGGCTGTAAGGGGTCGTAAAAGGCTTTGCTCAACATATCAGGACAGAAAAGATGGCGGAAAAAAAGGACTTTACGGAATCACGCAAAGGGATAACCTACATAGACTTGTTTGCCGGAGCCGGCGGCTTCAGCGAGGGATTTTTGCAGGCTTACACTGATGATAAGTACTATGACTTTCTTTTGGCCAGTGATATAAATGAAAATTGCGAACTGACACACCGGGCCAGGTATAACAAAGTGTTGGGCCTGGGTACGGCCTTTCTCAGGCAGGATATCACAGAGCCGTCTTTTTTGGACAACCTAACGGAAGCCTTGGACGGCAGGGATGTGGATGTGGTTTCGGGGGGGCCGAGTTGCCAATCGTTCAGCCTTGCCGGCCGCCGCAAGAAGTGGGATAAAAGGGACGACTTGTTCTCACACTATATGAAGGTTATAAGAGCCTTGCGGCCAAAGTATTTTGTGATGGAAAACGTCAAAGGTATTCTGACGAAAGATGGTGGGAGAATAAAAAGGCGTATATTGGGAGAAATGCGTTCGTTGATGGACGAGGCCAATATGTATAAGGTCGTAGCCTTTGTGGAAGACAACATAAAAGGATTGCTCTCTCCGTTGCATTATTCTGCACTGCAGAAAAGGGTGCAAATGGAATGTGCAGACACTTCCCTGTTTCAAAAGCTAAGGGGTGAATATTTCTCCATACTTGACATGCAGCTTAAGGAACTGACAAGGAAGCTACCTTACAATATTAGCAAGAGCGATGTCTCCGTGAACACTTTGAGACACGGCATATTGTTGTTGGAAATGAATGTTCAACGTGATTACATACGTAGGCAGATCCTGTCGTTGAAAACAATGGCGAGGCTTGACAACGACTCTTTTACGGAAGACTATGACAAGACCATGGACGTTGTATCGGAAGAACACATAGTAAGTTCCGTAATGAAATCGATAGGGGAAGTTGAAAACATGGGAGATTGTGTTGGTGAAGCCCACGCGTTGAGGTCGTCAATAGAAATGCTGTGTTGTGCCTTTGTGGAAATACCAAGAGTGGTATGCCAAAAAGTGATTGATAAGGAATTGCAGAAGCATTTTGAGGATGTCGTGGACGAAGCAAGGCTATACAATGTGGGAGAACCCATGGTGTTGCTGTCTTCCGATTACGGAGTGCCGCAAAATAGGGAAAGGGTGGTTTTCTTGGGTTGCCGAAAGGATCAAGAGGTCATACGTGGAGTCAAGGCTACTGTTTGTGGAGGACAAAAGGTGACAGCGTACGAGGCTATTTGGGACTTGGACACGCTTGGGAATGGAGAGATGGCGACAGATTATTTGGAACCTAAGGTGATCGGGGAGTACGAACGTTTGAAAAAGAAAAGGAGAATGGACGGACTTCCTTATGACGGGGGGATGTTGTATTCCGAGTGGTCTGTCGTTGGCAGGCTCGGCCATCGGTTCTCTTTTGACGAACCTCCTTTTTATGTGCATAATAAGGAAGAATTGGATGATGTGGGCAAACACAAGAAGATGGGGCTGTTCAATCACCAGTCAAGTCTCCAAAACGATGCGGTGAGGGAACGCCTTGCTATCATAGCCAAGCATAAAGACTACGATGTTGCGAGGGAAGAACTATTAAGCAAGGGACTTTCCACCCAAAAGAGAAATTACACTGTTGTGCAGCCCGGAGGGCAAAGCCCCACTGTTTGCACTATGCCAGACGATTTCATCCACTATTCGGCACACCGACCTATGACGGTCAGGGAGATGGCGAGGTTGCAGAGTTTTGACGACTCCTTTGTCTTTCAAGGCAAAAGGCAGACAGGAGGGAACAACCGCCAAAACGAAATTCCGCAATACACGTTAGTTGGCAATGCTGTACCGCCTCTTATGGCAAGGGCCATCGCAACCGAGATATTGGAAAACATACAATAACATGGGCTATGCGCTTGCTCAACAGATTTGAGACAGACAATGTGAAGACCCTTGTGGATAGCGGAGTTAAATTCACACAAGTGGAAATCACTCCTACCGGACTCAGGAAAGGTATATAGGATGCTACCGCTCCAATGCGTGCATATTTCTTGGAAGAAAACGTACACAATTATGCAGAGCAAGCATTGGGGCCTGAGCATAAGGCCTTGTTGCGGGCTTGCATACTATCCGAATTTGGCGGGTTTAACACCAAAGTGTCTCTCTATCGCCCCAAAACAAAAAATGGAGACCCGAGAATGTGGATATATGGTTTGAGGCAGTATTCGGAGGGGAATGACATACACGCACTTTTCTTTCACAAAGGGGTGTTGTATTCCATAAATATAACGCGTGTGGATGTTAGACGCTGCTGCGACTCTGCCACATCCAACCCTATAAGGGATATCGTAAAAGATATTGAGAATGATGTGTGCAGCGTTTCAGAGGAATTGCTGGGCATATTCCTTTCCGTTGGAAACCGCTGGTTTGAGGTGGAGGTTGCTGCTGATACTGGTGTGGGGAGGACTATAGAAACCTTTCTCGGTATAAAGATGAACAGCGATAAGACACCAGACTATAAAGGTATAGAGATAAAAAGTCATCGTGACAAGAGGAAAACCACAAGGAATGTGTTGTTTACACAGACACCAGACTGGGACATAAGCCGTTTGAAGTCGGGTAAGGAAATAGTCAAAGCGTACGGATATTTTACTGCCGATGGCCTGAAAACTTACCAAAACACCGTGCAGTGTGGAAAGCCAAACAAACAGTCGCTCGTTTTAAGTGTCAATTCTGCCTTGGAAACGCTTGAACTGCTTTACAAAGGAGAAAGTACAAAAGACATTGCGGCTTGGAGACTACTTAAGTTGCACCAACGCTTGTTGATGAAGCACAAGGAGACTTTTTGGGTAGAGGTGGAAACAAGGAATGACAACGGCAAAGAGTATTTTCGGTACAAGCGAATAGAACACACTAAAAATCCAAATGTGGGGCAATTTGACATCCTTATGGAGCAAGCCCTTATAACGATAGATTTACTTTTGTGTAGGCCGAGCGGACATGGAGACACGTATTCTTTCAAGATAAGGAAAGCTGGCATGCCATTGTTGTTTCCTACAAGTTATACGTATGACGTGTGAGAAAATCCTATGGTGTCTTTTCTGTTTGGTGTCCTTGTTCTGCTTTTCCCTAAATTTGCGTCATACAAGTTTCGGCCATGAAAAAGGTGAAGATTACGATAGAGCATGTGCTTGCCGGCAAGTCCACAGCAATTATATGGAAGCTGATAAGCACCCCGGAGGGATTGTCGAGGTGGATGGCTGACGGAGTTTCTTCCGTACCCGGGGGGATGGAGTTCAGGTGGGGCGGCGAGTGGGACCCACACGAGGTTAGGGTGGCGGAGGTGTTGAAGCTGTCTGACCGCAGCAGGATAAGGTTCCGATGGAAGGACGAGGAAGACCCGGCCGCATATGTGGAGCTGCGTATGACGAGCAGCGACCTTACTAACGACCACATCCTCACCATAACCGACTTCGCAGCCCATGGTGAGGAGGATGTTTTGCGCGGACTTTGGGAGGGCGACTTGCGCCGCTTGAGGGAGGTTAGCGGGTTGTAGCCGCTGGCCGGGCCTTAGGCGTTTTTTCACTAACTTTGCCAACCGCTGCGCCGCACTATGCCGGCGCGCACGCCAATGCTGCGACCCAGGAAACTTGACATATTCATTGCCAAGCAGTTTGCAATGCTGTTTGCAGGGACATTCTTCATCTGCCAGTTTGTGCTGATGATGCAGTTCTTGTGGCGCTATGTGGACGTGCTGATAGGCAAGGGCCTGTCGGTGGACGTGTTGGGGCAGTTTTTTTGGTATATGGCCCTGATGCTCGTGCCGCAGGCTCTGCCGCTGGCCATACTGCTGTCTTCCCTAATCGCTTACGGAAACCTCGGCGAGAGCTCAGAACTGACAGCTATAAAGGCGGCCGGTATATCCCTGCTGCAGTCGTTCCGCTCCGTACTCGTGGCCAGCGTGGCGGTGGCTTTCGCTTCTTTTTATTTCCAAAACAACATCGGGCCGGACGCCAACGCCAAGCTAACCCAGTTGTTGTTGTCCATGAAACAGAAAAGCCCTGAGCTGGAGATACCAGAGGGAGTGTTCTACGATGGAATACCCAACTGCAACCTATATGTGCAGCAGAAAGACCTGGCCACGGGCAAGCTTTACGGAATAATGATATACCGGATGACCGGAAGTTACGAAGACCAGGCCATAATACTGGCCGACTCGGGCATGTTACAGTCTACTGCGGAGAAGAAGCACCTGTTGCTGACGCTGTGGAGTGGGGAGTGGTTTGAGAACATGCGGGAACAGGAACTTGCCGGCAGCGCCGCCGTGCCATACCGCCGTGAGAGCTTTGTCCACAAGAGGATAGTGCTGGACTATGATGGGGATTTCAGCCTGACGGATGCCGCTGCGCTGTCAGGCAATGCAAAAGGGAAGAGCTTGGAGCAGATCAGTACAGGTGTGGATTCCATAAATGCGGCTTACGACAGCATAGGCCGGGTGTTCTACGCCGACACCAAGCGTATGTATTACAACATGCCCAAAGCATCGGCGGCAGATTCCGCCAAGGCCGTTAAAGAAGGTAGGCTGCCAAGGAACGACTTTGATAGTTCATACGCCAAGTTGCCTGTGGAGAGGAAGAAGGCAGCGGTGAACCGGGCCTTGGATGCTGTGCAGGGCGAACTCGGAGACTTGGCGTTCAAGGCCATGGTTACCAAAGACGGAGACACGGTGCTGAGAATGCACTACATAGAGGCCATAAACAAATTTACGCTGGCCTTGTCGTGCATAATATTCCTGTTCATAGGCGCTCCACTCGGTGCCTTGTTGCGCAAGGGAGGCCTTGGTGTGCCGGTGATAGTTTCGGTGTTGGTTTTCATCGTTTATTACATATTGGACAACACCGGCTACCGTATGGCTCGGCAAGGATTGTGGTCTGTGTGGTTCGGAAAGGGGCTGGCCACGGCGGTTCTGGCTCCGGCTGCGGTGTATGTTACCTACAAGGCCAACAACGACTCACTCTTTTTCAATGTGGACACCATCGTGGATTTCCTAAGGAGGTTCGTGGGGCTGAGGGTTAAAAGGCACATGTCTGTGAAGGAGGTCATAATAACCCCGCCGCAGTACGGCCACGACTTGGAGCGTTTGGCGCAAATAAACTCCGATGTGAGGATGTACGAGAAGGAACACAGGCTCTCATCCGCCCCCAACTATGTACGTGTGTTTTTCAAATACCGCCCAGACCATGGCATAGAGCGAATCTGCGCCGACTTGGAAGAAGTGATAGGCGACCTTTCAAACACCACCGACAAGGCTGTGATGGCGGAGTTGAACAGCTATCCGGTGGTGTCAACAAAGGCGCACACAAGGCCGTTTGACCGAAAGTGGCTCAACGTGGCGGCAGGGGTGTTGCTGCCGCTCGGGGCGGTGCTGTATGTCAGGATGTGGCTGTTCAGGGTGAGGTTGCAACGTGACTTGCGCACGCTAAGGCAAGTGAACCACAACGTGGCGAGGTTGGCTGCCGGAATGTAACCCGCCTACTCATATGTATAATGTCTAAAAGATTATGGAGCAATTCAAGCTAAGCACGATAGAAGAAGCGATAGAGGACTTCCGCAAGGGGGAATTCCTCATAGTTGTGGACGATGAAGACCGTGAGAACGAGGGAGACCTTATCATCGCGGCTGAGAAAATAACCCCGGAGAAGGTCAACTTCATGCTGGTTAACGCCCGCGGCCTGCTGTGCGCCCCAATAACTATGTCGCGCTGTGCGGAGTTGGGGCTGGAACGGCAGGTGCAGGACAACACTTCCATGCTCGGCACTCCGTTCACCGTTACGGTGGACAAGTTGGAAGGCTGCACAACCGGGGTTTCCGCCCACGACCGTGCGGAGACGATAAAGGCGTTGGCAGACCCGGATTCGCGCCCGGAGACTTTCGGCCGCCCTGGGCATATAAATCCACTATACGCCCAGGACAACGGGGTGCTGCGCCGCAGTGGGCATACGGAAGCTGCGGTGGATCTCTGCCGCTTGGCGGGGCTGTACCCTGCCGGGGCGCTTATGGAGATTATGAGCGACAATGGGGAAATGGCACGTATGCCGGAGTTGCAGCGGAAGGCGGAAGAGTGGGGTATGAAGATAATCACAATCAAAGATCTCATTGCGTATAGGCTCAGGACGGAGGTGTTGATAGAAGTGGGTGAAGAGGTGGACATGCCTACCAAGCACGGGCGCTTCAGGCTTATCCCTTTCCGTCAGAAAAGCAATGGCGCTGAGCATTTCGCCCTTGTCAAGGGGGAGTGGAATGACAACGAGCCGGTGCTTGTGAGGGTGCATTCCTCTTGTGCCACGGGAGACATCCTCGGAAGTATGCGTTGCGATTGCGGCGAGCAGCTGCACAAGGCCATGGAGATGATAGAGGAAGAGGGAAAGGGCGTTGTAGTCTATATACAACAGGAAGGCCGAGGTATCGGGCTGATGAACAAGATTGCAGCCTACAAGCTGCAAGAGCAGGGGTATGATACTGTGGAGGCCAACATACACCTCGGGTTCAAGCCGGACGAAAGGGACTACGGTTGCGGAGCGCAAATGCTTAGGCATCTCGGTGTGCACAAGATGAGGCTTATGACCAACAACCCTACAAAGCGGGTGGGCTTGGAAGCTTACGGCCTGAACATCGTTGAGAACGTGCCGATAGAAGCTGCGCCGAACAAGTATGACTACAAGTATTTGAAGACCAAGCAAGACCGGATGGGGCACGACTTGCACATCCATTGATTACGGAAACATATCCATTGTGTAACGAGTCGGCAAAATAAAAAGGGTAACGACGCGTTTTAGGGGACAAAAAACTTACTTTTGCAGCAATTACAAAGAAAATGGACGCAATGCCACAATTATCGGAAAGGCTAAACAGACTGTCGCCGTCGGCCACGCTGGCGATGTCGCAGCGTAGCGCGGAAATGAAGGCGCAGGGAGTGGATGTTATAAACATGAGTGTGGGTGAACCCGACTTCAACACGCCGGACCACATAAAGGAAGCGGCAAAGAAAGCCGTGGATGACAATTATTCAAGGTACTCGCCCGTGCCTGGATATCCCGACCTGAAAAAGGCTATTGCAGCCAAGCTGGAAAGGGAAAACGGCCTTGCCTACTCACCTGCGGAAATACTTGTGAGCAATGGTGCCAAGCAGAGCGTTTGCAATGCAATAATGGCTTTGGTGAATGATGGGGAGGAAGTCATAATCCCCGCGCCATATTGGGTTAGCTACCCTCAGATGGTGAAACTTGCAGGAGGTGTCCCCGTTATTGTCAATGCAGGATTTGACCAGGAATTCAAGATGACCCCCGAGCAGTTGGAAGCCTCCATAACACCAAAGACGAGAGCTTTGATTCTTTGCTCGCCGAGCAATCCTACCGGCAGCGTTTACAGCAAGGATGAGCTTGAAGCCATAGCCGAAGTTGTGAAAAGGCATGAGGGCCTCTATGTGCTGGCAGACGAAATATACGAACACATAAATTACATAGGTAGGCACGAGAGCATAGCCCAATTTGAGGGTATGAAAGAGCGCACCGTGATAATAAACGGCGTTTCCAAGGCTTACGCTATGACGGGTTGGCGCATAGGCTTTATTGCCGCACCTGAATGGATTGTGAAGGGCTGCAACAAGTTGCAGGGGCAGTACACCAGCGGCCCTTGTTCCGTCAGCCAAAAGGCGGCAGAGGCTGCATACAATTCCAGCCAGGACTGCGTGGAGGAAATGCGCAAGGCGTTTGAACGCCGCCGCGACCTCATTGTTTCTCTCGCAAAGGAAATTCCAGGCATAGAGGTGAATGTTCCTCAGGGAGCTTTCTACATATTCCCCAAGTGCAGCAGCTATTTCGGGAAGACAGACGGCAACAAGACGATAGAAAACTCCACAGACTTCGCCATGTACTTGCTTGAAGAGGGTGGGGTGGCCACTGTCGGAGGGGACGCCTTTGGAGACTCGGACTGTTTCAGGATGAGCTATGCCACAAGCGACGACAACATACGCGAAGCCATGGCAAGGATAGCTAGAGTGTTGGCAAAGCTGCATTAAAACATAGTCTGAAATAGCCGCTAAAAGCCGAAATGCTTACTTTTGCAGCCAGCCATACCCGGCGGTGGCCGTGAAATGCGGTTTTCGGTGTGTGCATACGTGGATTATACGTACAACTTAAATTTAATAACAACTAAAACAACAAACAAACTATGGCAACTACACAAAAGGCAGCCAGCCCTAAGAAAAAATCGCAGGGCTTTCAGGGAGTTAGAGCAGCGTTCTGGATTATCGTCGCCTGCTTCATCGTGGCTCTTTGCATATTCAAGTTCCTCCTTGGCAACCCAGCCAACTTCGTGAACAACGATCCCGAGGGTGCAGTCCTCAACGGAAACCTGCTCGGAACCATCTACAAGGGCGGTATGGTGGTGCCCATCATCCACACCCTGCTCCTCACCGTGCTGGCCCTCAGCATAGAGCGCTGGCTCGCCATGCGCACCGCTTTCGGCAAGCAGAACCTCACAAAGTTCGTCATTGACGTTAAGGGCGCAATTGCGCAGAACGACTTCAACAAGGCCCAGGCCCTTTGCGACAAGATGCAGGGTTCGGTGGCCAACGTTGTTACCGCTTCCATACGCGCTTACAAGGACATGGACGCTGCCACCGGCATAAAGAAGAGCCAGAAAGTGGCCAAGATACAGCAGGCACACGAGGAAGCCACACAGCTGGAGATGCCCACTTTGCAGATGAACCTGCCCATGATAGCCACCATCGTAACGCTCGGTACGCTGACTGGTCTGCTCGGTACGGTAACAGGTATGATCAAGGCCTTCTCCGCACTGGCGGCAGGCGGCGGCGGCGACTCCCTCGCCCTCTCCACCGGTATATCCGAGGCCCTTATCAACACCGCATTCGGTATCTTGACTTCTTGGGTGGCTGTGATATCATACGGCTATTTCACCAACAAGATAGACAAGCTGACATACGCCCTCGACGAGGTTGGTTACTCCATCGCACAGACATACGAAGCCAACCACGGGGAAGAAGCTTAATTTTACTGACCCCTTGATTAAAACCAGAACACCATGGGTAAAGTAAAAATTAAGAAGCAATCGACCTGGATCGACATGACCCCGATGTCGGACGTGATGGTGCTCCTGCTGACTTTCTTCATGCTTACGTCCACGTTTGTGAAGAACGAGCCAGTGAAGGTGAACACCCCCGGTTCCGTGTCGGAGATCAAAGTGCCGGAAAAGGACGTGCTCAATATCCTTGTCGACAAGACCGGCAAGATATTCATGAGCATGGACAACCAGGGACAGATGCTCGACGTGCTCTCTGGTATGACTGGTACGTTCGGAGTCTCGCTCAGCGGAGAACAGCAGAAGAAGTTCCAAAAGGACCCCATGTGGGGAGTCCCTATGGAAAACCTCTCGGCCTATCTGTCGCTTGACGAGAGCCAAATGGCCAACGAGATAAAGAACCAGGGCATACCGCTTGACAGCATAGACGGCAAGGAAAGTGAATTCCAGCTTTGGGTGAAGCAAGCAAGGGATGTCAACTCTGACATCAAGATTGCCATCAAGGCTGACGAGAAGACCCCGTACAAGGTGGTGAAGAAGCTGATGTCGGAACTCCAGGACATGAACGAGAACCGGTATTACCTCATCACACAGTACAAAAAAGTGGAGGACTAAGCAATGGCAGAATTAGTAGCAGCAGCGGGCAACGGCGGCGGGAAGCAGAAGAAGATAGACGTGAGGGTGGACTTCACCCCCATGGTGGACATGATGATGCTCCTAATCACCTTCTTCATGCTCTGTACGTCGCTGGCTAAGCCGCAGACCATGGAGCTTAGCATGCCCAGCAACGACAAGAACATGAACGATGAAGACAAGTCGGTAACCAAGGCCTCGTACACCGTTACCGTGTACGTTGGTGGCAACGACAAGGTCTATTACATCAAGGGCTTGCCGAAATACGATGACCCGTCCTGCCTTATTGAGACCAATTGGAGCAAGGACGGACTGCGCAAGGCCCTCATAACCCACGTTACCGAAGACGGCACCCAGCCCGTGCAGCAGGTGATGTTGGCCAAGGCCAAACTTGACGAGAAGAAGCTCAAAGACCCCAAGTACCCGGACACCCTTTACAACTCGGAGCTGTCCAAGATAAAGGGGGGCAACATTGACGGGCAGAAGATACAGACCCTCACCGTCATAATAAAGGCCACAGACGACTCTTCCTACAAGAACTTGGTGGACGCTCTCGATGAAATGCAGATCTGCAGCATAGGAAAGTACGTCATAGACAAGATAAGTCCTGACGACCAGAAGCTGCTTGACCAAAGGGGTATTAAGTGAAGTCGGTAGATAAAGACCATAAAAAGAAGAACTATGTCAAAGATTGATTTGGTATCTGGTCAATGGACCGACCTCGTGTTTGAGGGCAAAAACCAGGCCTATGGGGCGTACAAGCTCCGCAAAGGCACCTCGAAGCGCAACATATACTCCATCGTCATCGTCGTGATAACCGCAGTCGTGGCTTTCTCCGCAGTCGCCATCAAGAAGATTGTGGACGAGAATACCAAGAAAGTGGCGGTTACCCAGGTGAGTGAGCTCTCGGCTCTCAAGCAGCCCAAGAAAAAGGCTGAGGTGAAGCAGAAGCAGATCAAGGTCCAGGAGCCTGAAAAGGTGGTGGAACGCGTGAAAAGCTCTGTGAAGTTCACCGCCCCGGTCATCAAGAAGGATGACCAGGTGAAGCCCGAAGACGAGCTGAAGACTCAGGACGAACTCATGAACACCAAGACCGCCATCGGCGCGCTTGACGTGAAGGGTAACGACGACACCAACGGCGAAGTGTTGAAACTGAAGGAGGCCGTGGCCCAGCCCGAGCCAAAACCCGAGGTGGAAAACAAGGTGTTCGACGTGGTGGAGCAGATGCCTTCGTTCCCCGGTGGCGACGGTGAACTCATGGGGTACCTCAGCAAGAACATCGTCTATCCCACAATAGCGATAGAAAACAATGTGCAGGGACGCGTTGTAGTGTCGTTTGTTGTGGAGAGGGACGGCTCCATTACCGATGTCAAGATAGCGAAGTCGGTAGACCCCTCGCTTGACAAGGAAGCCATAAGGGTGGTAAAGAGCATGCCGAGGTGGATACCGGGTAAGCAGAACGGTGCTTCCGTGCGTGTGAAGTACATGCTGCCCGTACAATTCAGGCTCGGTTGATGAGGATAACTGCGTCTTACTCAATAGTAGGACTATCCATAGCGGCCGCCCTTGCAGTATCCTGCCAAGGCGGGAAATCCAAGAGCGGCCGCACAGACACTTATTCGTCAGGGGCGATTTCTTTCGCCTCTGACGAAAGTTTTAGCCCTTTCTTGGAGGAAGAACTTGACATCTTCCACAGCATTTACACACAGGCTAAGGTCAAGCCCGTGTACACCAACGAGTCGGATGGTATAAACCGCCTACTCAACACGAAGACCTACCTGATGATAGCGGCTCGCGACTTCAAGCCCGAGGAGGTGGAAAACCTTAAAGCACGCCGCTTCCAGCCCACATCCATCAAACTGGCTTACGACGGCTTGGCCGTAATAGCCAACAGGCAAAATCCCGACACGTGCATTTCCGTAAAAGACTTGGCTCGGATATTGACCGGCGAGGCCGTATATTGGAAAGACATTGTGGATGGCTCGGCGGGCGGGGAGATAACCCTCGTGTTCGACAACGGAAAGTCCAGTGCAGTCCATTTCGCTGAAGACTCCATACTCGGTGGCAAGCCCATTACGGGAAAGAACGTTGTGGCGGCAAAGAAGACCGCCGACGTAATAAAGTACGTGGAGAAAACCCCCGGGGCCATAGGCATAATAGGGAGCAACTGGCTGAACGACAGGAGGGACAGCACCAACCTCACCTTCAACCGCAACATACGCACCATGTCGGTCAGCCGCCTTGACAAGGCCACTCCGGAAAACAGCTGGAAGCCGTATCAGTATTACATATACAACGGCAACTATCCACTCGTGCGCACCATATACGCATTGCTCAACGACCCGCTCAACGCCCTGCCGTGGGGCTTTGCCCACTTCATTGCTTCACCCAAGGGGCAGCTTATAATATTGAAGACGGGCTTGCTGCCGGTGCAGGGGAATATAACCATAAGAGATGTTAATGTTAACGGATAGTAGAAACATTGCAACGCTTCAATCGTCTAAAAATACGACACACACAAGATTAAGGATATGATGACAATGAAATACTTACTCGCAGGTGTTGCGCTCGCAACGGCCACCCTGCCTGCTGCCGCACAAGACAGCAAGACCGTGATCGCAGACATTGCAAAGGTGATAAAGGCCAACCCGGCAGACCTGGCAGACCAGGTGAAAGCCGTATACAAGGCCAACAAGAAGAATCCCGAAGTGCTCGTGGGGATAGGACGGGCTTACCTGGAGGCCAAAGACACCGCCAATGCGAAGGTGTATGCGGAGTACGCCCTCAAGCGCGATAGGAAATACGCCCCGGCGTACATCCTCGCAGGAGACATAGAGGTGCATAAGGACGAGGGCGGGGCTGCTGCAGGGTACTACCAGCAGGCCAAATACTTTGACCCGAAAAACCCCGAGGCATACTTCAAGTACGCCAACGTGCTGCGTGGTAGGAGCCCCGAGGAGGCCGTGGCCAACCTGGAAGAGTTGCGCACACACCGCCCCGATGTGGCCGTGGACGCACTCATAGCCAGGATTTACTACAACTCCAACATGCTTGACAAGAGCATGGCCTCCTACGAAAAGGTGCAGAAAGAAAAGATGGAGGACGTGGACATAACCAACTACGCCATGGCCGGCTACCTCACTCAGGTGAGGGACAAGAGTTCGGAGATGGCCCTATACGGCCTTTCCAAGAACCCGAGGATGGCGGCATGGAACCGTATCGTGTTCTACAACTACACTGACGAGTCCAAGTTTGAAGATGCCCTGGCCTATGCCGACAAGCTCTTCAACGCTTCCGACAGTGCCAAAATTTCCGGTTATGACTATACCTACTACGGCACGGCCCTCATAGGCGCCAAGCAGTACGACACCGCCGTGCAGGCCCTGCAAAAGGCTTACGGCCTGAACGAGGGCAACGCCGAGCTGCAGCTCAGCAACACCAAGTCGCTTTCCGACGCATACCTCGGCCTGTCCGACTACGCCAACGCAGTGAAATATTACGAGCAGTACCTCGCCGGGGTGCAGAAGGCCAGCGCCAGCGATTTCGCCGGGCTCGCTTCCATCTACCAGTCGCAGGCCGCCGAACTTGAAGGGGACGCCCAAAAGGCAGCCTTCCTGAAAGCCGACAGCGTATATGCCAAGCTCGGGGAGCTGTACCCGGAAAACATGGACTTCGCAAACTTCATGCGCGCCCGTGTCAACTCCAATCTCGACCCCGAGACAAAGGACGGCCTTGCAAAGCCTTTCTACGAAGCCCTTGCAACCGCGCTCGCCGACAAGGCAGAGAGGGACAATGTGGACAACACCCGCCTTGTGGAGGCTTACCGTTACCTTGGCTACTACCACTTGCTCAAAGACGACACCAATACGGCCAACGGCTATTGGGAAAAGGTGCTTGAGCTTGACCCCGAGAACGAAATGGCCAAGAAGGCCCTCAGCCTTACGAAGAAGAAATAAGGGATAACCGCAACATTACAATGGGCGTTGGGACTTGCTGAGAAGGCTGCCCCAACGCCCATTTTCGTGTCGCAGCATAACTGCACGGCTGTTGCATAACCCCATCTGTTTACGTGGCTGTGTAGTTTTCCGATTCATACCCCGGAATACCTTGTGTAAGAAGCTGAGAGCCGCATCTTACACAAGGCTGAATGGGAATACTCGGAATGCCCATTAGGTTGTAAAAGACGGGAAGTTTCGCTTCGCCCTACATGACGGAATGCGTTTCTTTCTGTGCAGTTCCCCAAACGAGCCGTAGAGACGCGGCTTGCCGCGTCTTCCTACATAATACTAAGACGGGGCAAGCTCCGTCCCTACAGCACATTGCATGCAATTGGAGACCTCTGAATTTTTCAAAGGTCTCATCTCAGGAATAAAGCTCATGCAATACCGTCTCCGCCGTAGTAGCTGGGGCTTCCCGAACAAATTTCCCATAAGCCCATGCCGGACAGGAATGTAAGAAAGGCCGGAAGAGTGCAGCTCCCAAATGCGGCTATTCCTCCCTTTCCCATTGGAATACCTGCGGCGCGCCGGAGAGGTCGAAGTGCAGCATGGTTTCCTCCCCGCCGCCCGGCCCCGGGGCGCACACCACCCGCACCCTGCCGCCGCTGCGCCTTATCTCCCTGCCCGTGCCTATCTTGGCGCATTCCGGCTTGGTGGAGTCCATCCGCCACAGTTCCATCCTGCCGTAACGCGGGGCTTCCCTTCCGCGGTCCACCACCACGAGGAACACGTCGCCGCTGCCGTCTAACATGGTGGACACCACGCTGCTGCGCCCCCCCGACAGGGGAATCTCCTCAATGCGATCTGTCAAGGCATCGTAGCGGTAGAGCCGGTGGGCGTTGACATAGTACAGGCAGTGGCGGCGGTTGTCGGTGTACTTGGCCGCCACGGACGAGTGTTCGGGCAGGGCGGCGGCCATGGCTTTCACACGGTTGGCCACCGGGGTCTGGGCGGCTGCCCCGAGGGCGAGAAAGGCGGCTGCGCAGGCCGCTGCGGTCTTCAAAAAATCCATTCTTGGTTCACATACGAAAAGAGGAGAAGCCCACCGCTCCTCCTCGCCTTGTACACCCTCAGGGACTCGAACCCTGGACCCACTGATTAAGAGTCAGTTGCTCTACCAACTGAGCTAA
>R18__coassemble_1689_pt1 | contig 20898 bp, 19 predicted proteins | sample R18__metabat2_low_PE_037 | metagenome-assembled genome bin R18
AGCCGTGGTACCAACAATACCAAGCCGTGGTACTAACGGTACCAAGCCGTGGTACAAACAGTACCAAGCCGTGGTAATGCGGAAGTGTGGGCGCAGCGCTGCAGAACTGCGGAGGGGGGCGGAAAGGCCAAGGCGGTCCAAACACCGGCCGAAAGGGGCAAAAAAAAACCCCGCGGCCGGGAATGGCTGCGAGGATTGTGCGGAGACACGGGGACGGGGTCAGAAAGTCCACTTCGCGCCCAAAGTGGGGATGGCGTAGAACTTGTCGGCACGCCCGTACTGGTCGTAAACGAAGTTGTTGCTTATCTCAACCTCGGTGCCGAGGCTGAGGTTGACACCCTCCATGCCCTTGACGGCGTTGAGGTTGACCCACAGCTGCGGTTCGGTTACGAAGACGAGTTCTCCCCTTGCGTCCTTATCGTGCCAAAGGTCGAAAAAGCCGTTGAACGAGAGGAGCTTTCCGGCGAAAGTCTTTCCCCACACGGCCGTGGCTTGGAAGCTGTTGGCCGGGCGGTCCCACGGGTTTGCCCCCTTGAACGAGTAGCGGTACATGAGCTGCGCCGAGAAAGTGGATGAGAAGTCGGCGCTGTGCCAGTTCCATGCCGCCCCGAGCAGGGCGATGTGCTGGTAGCGCGTGGCCACCTTTGAGGCCTTGTCGGAGCCGAGTCCGCCGTTGTATTCCGCGTGCGCCGCCCAAGAGCTGCTTGCGGTGGGTGTTCCTATGGTGAATTCCCGCGCTATTTCCCAGTAGGCGCCCTTTATCCCGTCGCGCTGGTAGTCCATATCCACGAAGAGGAAGGTGCTGCCGGCCTTGTCCGGGCGGAACATTTCAAAAGTGGTGGTGAGCCTCTGTCGGTCTCCCAATCCGTTGTAGAGTGCCCGCCCCAGGTCGTGGTGCAGCTGGATGTTCTGCGCCGGTGCCGTTTGCAGGGCCGCCGCTGCGGCTATGGCCGCCGCCGTTCTCGTGAGTTTCATCTGTTGTGTGGTTTTTGTTGGTATACGGAAAGGGGCTGCGCCATTGCCATGGTGCAGCCCCTATATGCCTTTGCGGCGCATTTTCGCCTGACAGCTTATCCCAGCTTGTTGATGTGCTGCGAGAGCTTAGACTTGAGGTTCGCCGCCTTGTTGCGGTGTATGATGTTGGTCTTGGCCAGCTTGTCGAGCATGCCCTGCACCGTGGGGTAGAGCTTAACGGCCTCTTCCTTGTCCGTCATGGAGCGGAGCTTGCGCACAGCGTTGCGCATGGTCTTGGCGTAGTACTTGTTGTGCAGAGTCCTCGTCTTGGTCTGGCGTATCCTCTTAAGCGCTGATTTATGGTTTGCCATTTTCGGTGTTTTATTGTTTCGTAGTCCCTAGGAGAGTCGAACTCCTCTTTAGAGAATGAAAATCTCTCGTCCTAACCGATAGACGAAGGGACCTTGGTTGCGTTTGCGGGTGCAAAGTTAGCGCATTATTCCTTATCGGGAAATTTTCCAGGCACATTTTTGGGCGTTTCGCCTGCGAAATGGTGTATATCAGTGTTTTTTGTGCTTAATTTCGCGGCATGGAGGGCTTATGTTGAGCGATGTCCGCGGCATTGTGCTGCGGTCTTACAAGAGTGGGGAGGAGGGTTTGGTGTGCGAAGTGCTAACGGCGGGTCGCGGCCGTGTTTCTTTCTTTTCGCGGCGGCCGAGGCGCGGCGGCCACGGGCGGCTTTCTTCCTACCAGCCCCTCAGCCTTGTGGAGATTTCGTACGACCACCGCGAGGGGTGCGGGCTGCAACGCATGGGTGCGGTGTCGGTGTGGCATCCGTACCGCAGCCTGCACACGGACCCGGTGAAGATAACGGTGGGGCTGTTCGTGGCCGAGTTCCTATGCCACGCCACCCGTTGCAGCGAGAGCGATGCCGGGCTGTACTCTTACGCCGAGGCGGCCCTGATGTGGCTTGACGAAGCCGTGGCCGGTGTGGCCAATTTCCACATAGCCTTCATGCTGAAGATGGCCCGCTTCATAGGGATAGGCCCCGTGGCGGACGGTTACCGCGACGGGGCCTGTTTCGATTTGCGCGAGGGAGTGTTCACAATGGGCATCCCCATGCACGGCGACCACATCGGGCCGGAGGAGGCGCGTGCCCTGCACAGCCTGCTGCGCATGGACTTCGCCGGGCTGCACCTTTTCAAGATGTCACGCAGCGACCGCTCCCGCATAACGGAGGTGGCCCTGCAATTCTACCGCCTGCACCTGCCCGGCTTCCCCCGGCTGAAATCCGCCGAGGTTTTAAGCGGGCTATACGAGTAAGCGCCTGACCACGGCCGATATGGCTTTGCCGTCCGCCTTGCCGGCGAGGGCTTTCGTGGCTGCCGCCATGACCTTGCCCATGTCTCCCGGGCCCGCCGCGCCGGTCTGCGCTATGGTTTCGGCCACGGCCTTTTCCAACTCCTCGGGCGTGAGCGGCTTCGGCAGGTAGCGCCCTATCACCTCCACCTGCTCCAATTCCGCCCCGGCCAGGTCTTGCCTGCCTTGCGCCGAGAAAGTCTCCGCCGCCTCTCGGCCCTGCTTTGCGAGTTTCTGCAATATTTTGAGTGCGGCCTCGTCTGGCAGTTCGTCGGCAGCCCCCGGTGCGGTCTTCGCTTCAAGGAACGCTTTCTTTATGTTGCGCAGGGTGTCGAGGGCCACCTTGTCTCGTGCCTTCATGGCCTCCTTTATGTCGTTGCTTACGGTGTCGAACAGGTTCATGTGCGTGTGTGTTTTATGGTTTTACGAAAAGAGTATTTTCCCCTCGGTGAAGTCAGAGTCCGCCGGCCTTTCGGCAGCGTCCAGACCGGCTTTCTGCCTTATTTCCCCGAGCATCTGCCTCGTCCTCTTGTACGTGGGCGAGTCTTCCACGGAGAGGATGATGTCGTCGTTGTCCAATTCTTCCGGCCTGAAAATGAAAGCCATGTGGCGCCGGCGCACCTCCTTGCGGTCTCCCGTGCCGTAGTACATGCCACGCCTGATCCTCTTTATTTCCTCGGCTTCCTCCTCTTCGGCCATTCTGCGGAAGTCTTCCTCGGTATGTTTCTTCATCTGTTTTTCCATACCCTCTATGTCTTCTATGCCGAAGCCGGTGGCGAGGATGGTAACCTTTACTTTCTTGCCTATCTCGGGGTCTGTGGCCATGCCCCATTTCAGTTCGAAGTCGTTGCTGAACTTGGCGATGAAGTCGTTGACATCGTTCATCTCGTCCATCATGAGGCCTTCCTCCTGGTTGGAAGAGAAAGTGATGTTGATGAGGATTTTCTTGGAGCGGAACACATCGTTGTCGTTGAGCAGGGGCGAGTTCAGTGCGTTGTAGATGGCGTCTTTCACTCGGCTTTCCCCCTCGCCGTAGCCGGTGCTCATGATGGCCACCCCGCCGTCTTTCAGTACGGTCTTGACATCGTTGAAGTCAAGGTTTATGGTGCCGTGCACGGTTATTATCTCGGCGATGCTCTTGGCTGCCACGCTGAGTGTGTCGTCCGCCTTTCCGAATGCGTTCAGCACGGACAGGTCTGGGTATATTTCGCGCAGCCGCTCGTTGTTTATCACCAGGAGCGCGTCCACGTGCTTGGCTATTTCCTCCACGCCGTCAAGTGCCTGGTCTATCTTCTTTGGCCCCTCGAAGCGGAAAGGTATCGTTACTATTCCCACGGTGAGGATGTCAAGTTCCTTGGATATGCGCGCTATGACGGGTGCTGCCCCGGTGCCGGTGCCACCGCCCATGCCGGCTGTGATGAAAGCCATCCTTGTGCCGTCTTGCAGCATGCGGCGTATGTCGGCTTCGCTCTCTTCGGCAGCCATCCGCGCCCTTTCCGGCTTGTTGCCAGCCCCGAGCCCTTCGCTGCCGAGCTGCAGCTTGCCGGGCACGGGCGAGTCGTCCAAGGCCTGGTTGTCAGTGTTGCACACCACGAAAGACACATCGTGTATGCCTTCACGGTACATGTGGTTGACGGCGTTTCCTCCGCCTCCCCCCACGCCTATCACCTTTATTATGCTGTTCTTCTTGTTTGGCGCCCCGAAGTCGAGTATCTTGGGCCTATTGCTGTTGTCGTTCATGTCCTATTGGTGTTTGGCGGTTGTTGTCATTCGTCTGCCTCTACTATCTTTCTCCCGAACGTTTTGAGAGCTTTCCAAGTCTTGTTTTTCCAGCTGTTTTCCCTGCGTTCGCGCTCAATCCGCTCCCGTTCAAGGCGTTCCTTTTCCTCCTGCTCTGCCCTCTGCTCGGCGGCCAATTCCTCCGCCCGCTTCTTTTCCTCCTCGGTCTGCACCTTTCCCTGCTGCTGCGCAGTGTGTTCCCTTTCGGAGGCCGCCTTGCCCCCGGCCTGCGCTGCGGAACTGAAAAGGTCTCCGGTGATGTCCTCCCCTGCACAGTTCATGTCGCCTTTGGAGAGCAGGGCTATGGCGGTGTTCATGGTAGCGTCCATGGCCATGACTCCCGGTACGGAAGAGCTGACCTGCGTGTTTACGAACCTCGCCACCCTCACCTTTGCCATCTGTGTGCAGTTCTTGAAAGCCTTGTCCATGTTTTCCATGTTGGAGCCGCCTCCGGTGATGACGATGCCACCGAGCAGCTTGCCCATGTATTCACCCGGCACCTGCGACCATACGTTTTGCACAATCTCCTCCACCCTGGCCTCCACCACTTCCGCCAGCGTACGGAGGTCTACGACCACCCCGCCGGACGTGGTGAGGTTTGACCTGGGGTCTATCTCCGCCATGTTGGTGTAGGCCTTGGTGTGCTTGATCTTTATCTCTTCGGCTTCCTTGTCGTCTATTTGCAGGGACGCTATGTCTTTGGTTATGTTGTGGCTGCCGAGCGGTATGACGGCCAAGTGGCGCAGTATGCTCTTGAAGTAGACGGAGACAGTGGTGGTCTCTGCCCCCATGTCCACGAGTACGCAGCCTGAGCGCATCTCCGTCTCTGTGAGTACGCTCTCGGCCAGGGCGAGCGGTGCCAGGTACATCTCCGCGATGGGTATGCCGGCCTCGGCGAAGCACTTGTTGAGGTTGCGGTACGACTTCTTGCGCCACAGAATGTTGAGGAAGTTGCCCTCCACCCTCTGCGCCTGTATCCCCACGGGGTCCGAGTGGTACTGGTTGCCCACCCTGTACTCCTGTGTTACGGAGTCGAGTATCTCCATGTCGCTGTAAGCCATGGAGCGGTTGGCGTCCCTCATGGTGTCCACCATGTCCACGGTTACCACCATGTCTGCCGGCAAGTCCTGGCCCACCACGTTCCTCACGCTGTGTATGCCCTGGCCCGACACCCCGACATATACCCTGGCCACCTTGGTCTTGAGGTTGTTTTCCAGCTTCTTGACGATGTTGTTGACGCTCTGCACGGTCTTGTCTATGTTGTACACTAAGCCTTTGCGTATGCTCGGCGTTGCGTCTTCCCTCACCACGGACAGTACGGATAGGCTCCCGTCCGGGTTTTTCCTGCCGGCTATGCCCGTTATTTTGGCCGATCCCAGCTCTATCGCCGCTATGAATTCCTTTGCCATAATATATGTCGTTTTTCAGTGTTTCCTTTTCTTGCATATCACCTGGTTGTCGTATTCCAGGTTGATGTACTCATACTTGTTCCAGCCGGACTCCGACAGCCCGTACCTATAGAACTTGCCGAGCCGTGCGAGCTTCGCCTTTGCAAACTCGGCCGCCTTTTGCTTCCTGTCCGCTCCGCCGGGTGGCACCCCCATATATATAATGTGGTCTCCCACCCGCGGCACTATCTCGATGCCCCCTCCACGGAGGACGTGCAGTTGCACAATCTGCTTGTTCCAGAAATCATCGGCGGCGATGACCTTGCATATGGGCGACAGCACGCTGGAAGCGTACGCCTTGCTCACCGCCCCGGTGGCTATAACCATGTCGGACGTGTACCCCGGGGCGGACATTACCCTGTCGTTGTCGTCCACATAGTAGTCTTCCCCATTGTCGGCCTTTATCCGCACCACCGGCAACCGCTGCGTCATGACGATGTCCACCCCACCGCCGATTGACTTGCTGCACTGCGCCGTCTTTACGAAAGGCGAGCCTTTGAGAAGTTCCTCGGCAGCCCTGATGTTGAAGGAGGCGAAGTCCTTGTTTAGCGGATAGAGGCCCTTTGCAGCCAAGGTGGCTTTCACCTCCTCCGTGGTGATGAAGCCCCCCTCCTGCTCGTCGTCTATGCAGATGTCCACACGCGTGCACACCGGAGCGGTTGGGGCCGGGTTTTGCGGTGCGGCGAGGGATACGCACACATACGCCGCCAGCAGCACGTCCGTTGCTATGAGCAACCACTTTTTCCAGGTGTGGCTCATCGGCGTTTTTTGAGTATGTCGGTTATTTGCGGTGCAAAGTCCTCCACATCGCCTGCGCCGAGCACCGCCAACACGTCAAAGTCGTGGTTTCGGACGAAGTCAAGCACCCCGCTGCGTGTGATGAGGTGCTTTTCCACACCTGCCGGCAGAGCATCATAGATGAGCCGGCTTGTTACCCCCGGTATAGGTTCCTCCCTCGCCGGGTATATGTCCAAGAGCACCACCTCGTCTATCATTCCGAGAGCCTGAGCGAATTCCTTGTAGAAGTCGCGCGTGCGGGTATACAAGTGCGGCTGGAACATTGCTGTAATCCTGCGCCCCCGGTACATCTGCCGTAGGCTGTTCACGCTTTGGAATATCTCCTTCGGGTGGTGTGCGTAATCGGTTAGGAAAACCCCTTCCGCCGAGTTGAGGTGGAAGTCGAACCTGCGGTCGACCCCCTTGAAAGAGGACATGCCATATTTCAGTTCCTCAGCCGAACAGCCGCACAACTGTGCCATAGCCATTGCTCCCACTGCGTTGTCTACGTTCACCGGCACGGGATGGCCGAGTTTCACCCCGGGTACGTTTTCTATCGGCGACAAGAAGTCGAAGGAAATCTCACCATTGCCAACCTTCACGTTCTCCGCCCGGAAGTCTCCCTCCCCTATGCCGTAACTATACAAGGCCACCCCGGGTGCAGTCCTTAATTCCACGTCCACCCCACAGTGCGCCACGAGTGCTCCGCCCGGCTGTATGAGCGAAGTGTAGTGCGAAAAGCTCTCACGGTAGGCCTCCGCCGTGCCGTAGATGTCCAAGTGGTCAGGATCGGCAGAGGTTATCACGCTCACATACGGTCTCAGCCAATGGAACGACCGGTCAAACTCGTCCGCCTCTATCACCGCATATTCACTGTCGGGAGCGAGGATGTAGTTTGTGCCGTAATTCTTTGTTATGCCCCCCAGGAAAGCATTGCAGTCTGGGTGGGCCTGGTGCATTATGTGGGCGCACATGGCAGAGGTTGTGGTCTTGCCATGGGTGCCCGCCACGCATAGTCCGCGCAGCGAGCGCGTGAGAGTGCCGAGCACCTGCGCCCTTTTCTCTATCACGAAGCCGTTGTTGCGGAACCACTCCAGTTCGCTATGGTCTGCCGGCACCGCCGGGGTGTAGACCACCAAGCAAGCCTCTGGATTGCGGCAGGCGGCCGGTATGGCCTCCACGCTGTCTTCGTAGTGCAGCAACATACCCTCCTTTTCCAACTGCGCGGTCAGCGGCGTGGGGGTGCGGTCGTATCCGGCTGTTACCACGCCCTTTTTCATGAAATACCGCGCCAAAGCGCTCATACCTATTCCACCGGCCCCTATGAAATAGGCGGCCCTTATGTCAGACAAATTCATATTCACCACTGCTTGTTGCCTTTTTCCGCCAACCTTATCACTTCACGGGCTATGGCCTGGGCGGAGTCTTTCAAGGCCATTGCCGATATGTTCGCCCCGAGCGAGGCCAGCTTGCCTGCATCTTTAACAAGCCCTACGGCCCTGCCCACGAGCAAGTCCTCGGCCTCGGAGTCTTTCACGTACACGGCCGCGTCCCGGTCTACAAGGGCCATCGCGTTTTTCGTCTGGTGGTCTTCAGCCACATTCGGACTCGGCACGAGTATCACCGGCTTGCCGGCAAGGCACAATTCGGATATGCTGCCGGCACCGGCGCGGCTCACCACGAGGTCGGCAGCCTTGTAGGCAGCTCCCATGTCGGAGATAAACTCCACCATGTGCAGGTTGGGCACTGCCACGGCCTTGGCCACGGCCTCCCTAACTTCCCCTCCGTACCGCTTACCCGTCTGCACGAGGAACTGCACCCCGCTTTCACGTATCTTGTCCAATCCCGACACTATGCTTGCGTTGAGCGTTTTAGCCCCGAGGCTACCACCCACGACGAGTACGGTGGGCTTGTCCACATCCAAACCGAAAGCCGCCCTTGCCACGGACTTGTCCATTGTGCAGTCCACCACGTTTTCCCTTACGGGGTTTCCGGTGAGCATTATCTTGTCTTCCGGGAAGAAACGTCCCATACCTTCATAGGCCACACACACCGCTGCAGCTTTCTTGGCCAGGAGCTTGTTGGTAACCCCGGCGTATGAATTTTGCTCTTGCAGCAGGTATGGTATGCCCATCCCCGCGCAAACATTCAGGGTGGGGCCGCTGGCGTAGCCCCCCACTCCGACAGCCACGTCCGGTTTGAAATCCCTTATTATCTTCCGAGCCATACGCCGGCTCTTCCATATCTTGAAAAGCACGGGGATGTTTCGGAGCAGGTGTTTCCTGTCAAAGCCAGATATGGGCAAGCCCACGATAGGATACCCCGCCTCGGGAACCCTCTCCATCTCCATACGCCCGAGGGCGCCTACAAACAATATCTCAGCCCCGGGCCGGGCTGCTTTCACGGCATTGGCTATTGAAATAGCCGGGAAGATGTGCCCTCCCGTTCCTCCACCGCTTATTACCACCCTTGGGTCTCTTTCCATGGCATACCTTTTTCAACCTACATTTTCTTTCATCTTTGGCGTCTTCCTCACTATTGCCGTGCGGCTTACGCTCAGTATGGCCGCCACGTAAAGGCATGTTATGAGAAAAGACGTGCCACCCTTGCTCACCAATGGCAGCGGCTGCCCCGTAACCGGAAGCAAACCCACCGACACGCCCATATGGAACACAGCCTGCACGGCTATGAGCAGGGAAAGCCCCAGGGCGAGCAAGGCAGGGAAAGCCCTCTCGCAGCGGTTTGCTATGTTAGCCGTGCGGAAAAGTAGTATCAAGTACAGGATCGCCACGCATAATCCCCCTGCGAACCCCGTCTCCTCTATTATTATGGTGTATATGTAATCGGAATAGGCATGCGCGAGGAAGTCCCTTTCCACAGACTTCCCTATCCCATTGCCGATTATCCCGCTTGAAGCTATGGCTATGTTGGCGTGCGCGGCCTGTCCGTCTTTTTTCAAGTCTACGTCTTCAGGGGCTATGTCCTTGTTGTTGACGAATGAGTTTATCCTACCTTTCCACGTGTCCGCCCTATGGAAAATCTTCTCCACGGTGGTTTTCTCCCTCTTGCCGCCATCAGCCATCTCCGTCATGGTTTTCTCCTTGGTGGACTGTGCAGCCGGAGCTTCGCCCACAAGCATCACAAACGCCAACACCGCAGCCACACACCCGACGGCTATGCCTAAGGTCTTGCCGAGAATGGCCTTTTCCATCTTGCCAACAAACATGAGCAGTAACACCACAAAGGCAAGCATGGCCGCCGTTGAGAGGTTTTCCACCAGTATCAGCCCAATTATGGGCAGGCTTATCCACCCTATTATCTTAAACTCCCTCCATCCCGGTTGCCTTATGCCCTGCACGGACGACAGCACCTGGGCCGTGAGCAGGATGAGCGTGCCCTTGGCTATTTCGGACGGTTGGAAGCCAACCCCGCCAATCAGCGGAATCTGCCGGCTGGCCCCGTTCAGCTTGTCCCCCACAATAAGCACGGCTATCAGGGTGATGACCGACACCCCTATCAGCGGCACGGTGAACACCTTGAAATACTTGCAGGGGATGTTCACCACCACAATCATGCACAGCACCGAGAATAGGAGTATGGATGTGTGGGTGAGCATCGGTTTCATGTAGTTGCCGTCTCCGTAAGACATTATGGAGGATGCGGAATACACCTCCACCACGCTTATCACGCAGAAGAAGAAGAAGACTAACCAGATTACTTTGTCCCCCTTGAACAAGTTTGCTATCCTTTGGCTTACCATCCCTCACGAAAGGTTTAAAGGCTTCTCACGAGGTGCTTGAACTGCTCCCCGCGGTCTTCCATGTTCTTGAACAAGTCGAAGCTGGCGCAGCACGGACTGAGCAGCACGGTTTCCCCGGGCTTGGCCAGTTCGTAGCACGCCTTTACGCATTCCTCCATTGAGTGCGTATCCCGGGTGGGAATGCCCATCGGGCCGAAAAAGGAGGCGAGCTTGGAATTGTCCGCCCCGAGGAAGACTATAGCCGAGCATTTCTCTGCCACAAGGTCGCGCAGCGGCCCGTAATCGTTGCCCTTGTCTTTCCCTCCAAGTATCAGCACAACCTTGGTTTTCATACTCTCCAAGGCATACCAGCAAGCGTCCACGTTGGTGGCCTTGGAGTCGTTCACATACTCCACGCCCCTTACCCGGCACACTTTCTCCAAGCGGTGTTCCACCCCGGGGAAGTCGGACAGGCTCCGGCGTATGCTTTCCTTTTTTATCCCTGCCACGTTTGCGGCAAGGCCTGCCGCCAGGCTGTTGTACACATTGTGCCTGCCGGTGAGCGACAAGGCCTCCTGCTCCATGTTGAACGGCGTGGGTTTCTCTATTGTGTACATACCTTTCTCTATGTAGGCAATGGAGCCATCCCCCTTTATTTCCGAAAAGGGAAGACGGACAGCCTTTATGTCGTACTTGTCCAGCTCCCGCTTTATCACAGGGTCTTCGTTCCAATATATGAAGCAGTCGTCGGCAGTCTGGTTTTGCAGTATTCTCATCTTTGCATCCACATATCGCTGCATTTCCCCACCGTAGCGGTCCAAGTGGTCGGGCGTGATGTTCAGCAGCACCGCCACGTTGGCCCTGAAGCCATACATGTTGTCAAGTTGGAACGAACTGAGCTCTATCACATAATACTCGTGCGGGTCTTCCGCCACTTGCAGGGCAAGGCTGCGCCCGATGTTCCCCGCCAAGCCCACATCGTAGCCGGCATCCTTGAATATGTGGTATATGAGCGATGTCGTGGTGGTCTTGCCGTTGCTACCGGTTATGCACACCATCTTTGATGATGTGTGCCGCCCTGCGAGTTCTATCTCGCTTATTATGGGTATGCCGCGCCTTATGGCCTCGGCCACTATGGGAGCCTCGTCCGGTATGCCGGGACTCTTCACTATCTCGTCGGCGCAGAGTATCTCGTCCCACGTGTGCCCATTTTCCTCCCACCTTATGGAGTGGCTGTCAAGCAGAGCCTTGTACTTGCCCCCTATCACGCCCTGGTCCGAGACAAACACCTCGCAACCCACCTTCTTTGCCAACACTGCGGCTCCGGCACCGCTCTCGGCAGCTCCCAACACAACTATCTTCTTTCCCATATCATCACCTTATTTTCAACAATATGACCGTAATGGCGGCCAGCAACACCGTCGTTATCCAAAACCTCAGGGTTATCTTTGCTTCGTGCTTCACACCGGTGGGGAAGCTGAACACATACTTGCACGCCGGGTCCAGCTGATCCGCACCGGTGCGGAATGTGTCGTGTATCGGGGTGCGCTTGAATATCCTCCTTTTCACCCCGAGCCTCTTACCCGACTTGTAATAGGCGGTCTGCACTATTACGCTCAGGCTCTCCACAAGGAAGACCCCGCACAATATCGGCAACATCAGCTCCTTGTGTATCATTATGGCGAACACGGCTATTATGCCCCCTATGGCGAGCGAGCCGGTGTCTCCCATGAACACCTGGGCGGGATAGGCATTGTACCACAGGAAGCCTATCAACGCCCCAACGAACGCGCAGGCGAACACCACGAGTTCCTCCGATCCCGGTATGAACATTATGTTTAGGTACGCAGCCATGCCGGCGTTGGAACTGACATAGGCCAGTATGCCCAACGCCACGCCTATTATGGCAGAGTTGCCCGCGCACATTCCGTCCATTCCATCGTTGAGGTTGGCACCGTTTGACACGGCCGCCACCACGAACACCGCCACCACCACAAATAGTATCCAACCCAATGCCACCTTGTGTTCACCGGCCCACGACATAACCTGCGAATAGCTTAGGCTGTGGTCCTTGAAAAACGGCATTGTGGTCTTGAGAGACTTTTCCGCCTTGGCCTTGTGCACCACCACGGTGGTGCTGCCGCTCCGCTCCACGGATAGGTTTTCGTTCACTTTCACCTCCGGCGAAGCCCACAGCACAAGCCCCACCGCAAGGCCTATGATGGCTTGACCTGCAAGTTTCCACTTCCCGGCCAAACCGTCTTTCCTGCGCTTGAACACCTTTATATAATCGTCCAACCCACCGATGAAACCGAGCCAAAGCGTGGTGGCTATCATCAGCAGGAGATACACGTTGCGCAACCGCCCCAAAAGCAACACCGGCACCATTATGGCAAGGATTATAATCACCCCTCCCATTGTGGGTACGCCCACTTTCTTTGTTCCGAACGGGTCTATCGACGGGTCTCGCTGCGTCTCTCCGATCTGCTTCCTACGCAGGTATTTTATGAAACGCTCGCCCACCCAGGCCGACACGGCCAGGGAAAGGATCAAGGCCAGGATGGCACGGAAAGAGATGTAGCCCCAAAGCCTGGAGCCTGCCACCCCGTATTCTTCCAAGAACCTGAACAGATAGTAGAGCATGGTGTCAAGGCTTTTCGTTGGCCACAAGTTCCCTCACCACCTCGCGGTCGTCAAAGTGATGCTTCACCCCGCGTATTTCCTGGTAGTCCTCGTGCCCTTTGCCGGCCACAAGCACAACGTCCCTTTTCCCGGCCGACGAGCAAGCCAGGCGTATGGCTTCCCTCCTGTCTTCCACGCAAAAGACCTTCTTGCGCAGCCCATCGTCAAGCCCTTCAAGCATGTCCGCTATTATGTCGCGCGGCTCTTCAAACCTCGGGTTGTCGCTCGTTATGAACACCCGGTCGCTCATCTGAGCGGCTATCCTCGCCATCAATGGGCGCTTGCCCTTGTCGCGGTTGCCGCCAGCCCCGCACACGGTGGTGAGCTTACCCTGACCATTCATAACCTCCCTTATGGCCGAAATCACATTTTCCAGCGCATCGGGCGTGTGGGCGTAGTCCACCACGGCGGTGTAGCCCAAGGGAGACGCTATCGGCTCCAAGCGCCCACTTACGCTGTGGAGCGTACTCATTGCCACGAGAGTCTCTTCCGGCTCTTTGCCCAGCTCCACTGCGGCACCGTACACTGCCAGCAGGTTGCTCGCATTGAACTTGCCTATGAAGTTCACCCCCACCTCCTTGCCGTTTATATCCATGTACATGCCCTCGAAATGGCAATCAAGCACAAGTGCCTTGAAATCTGCCAAGGAGCGCGTGCTGTAAGTCTTCACCCTCGCCTTTGTGTTTTGCACCATAAACAGACCATTGCGGTCGTCAATGTTGGTTATGGCAAAGGCCCCGCTGCCGAGGGCGTCAAAAAAGGCTTTCTTGGCATCGCGGTAGTTCTCAAAGGTCTTGTGGTAGTCAAGGTGGTCCCGTGTGAGGTTTGTGAATATCCCCCCGGCAAACTCCAGCCCTCCTATCCTCTTCTGGGCTATGGCGTGGCTGCTGCACTCCATAAAAGCATACTCGCAACCTTCTTCCACCATCGCTGCGAGCAGCCTGTTTAGGGAGATGGGGTCGGGTGTGGTATGGTCTGCCGGTACAGGGGTGCCACCTATGTAGTTGCACACCGTGGAAAGCAGTCCGCACTTATGCCCCAACCGCCCGAAGAGGTTGTAAAGCTGTGTGGCCACCGTGGTTTTCCCGTTGGTACCCGTAACACCCACGAGTTTCAACTTGGACGAAGGGTTGCCGTAAAAGGCCGTGGCCACGGGGCCGGCGGCCTCCTCCGTGGAAAGCACCTTGGCATAGGCGACACCAGGTCGCACATCCGCCGGTATTTCCTCGCACAGCACAGCGGCAGCACCGGCTTCCACTGCGGCCGGTATGTACTTGTGGCCGTCTGTCTGCGTCCCCCTTACGGCTATGAACAAGCAGCCCGGCCCCACACTGCGCGAGTCAATCTGCACATCTGAGACATCCACCGACAGCTCTCCCGAAAGACCCTCTATGCATATTCCCCTTAGAACGCTTTCCAACTTCATAATATCAATCGTTTTTATACGTCAATCAAGCGACAGCAGGCAGTACATCCCGGGGTGTATGGCTTCGCCGGCGGCTATGCTTTGCGCCACGACCTTGCCTCGCCCTTCCAACCTCACTCTCACTCCTCTTTTCTCAATCAAGTACACGGCATCCCGGGCCCCCATTCCCGAAACGTCCGGCATAATCTTCCGGGGGTATCTCCCCGCACGGCTTATGGACACACCAGCCTGAGTAGTGGCTGCACGCCCCCACACCGGTTCCCCGGAATAGGCTTCCCAATCGGCAAAACCGCCTATCTTAAGCCGCGACAGCACATAGCCGGCATCCGACACCTTGCCCGCTTTCACCTCTGGCAGCAGGACACAAGACGAGTCCCTTGAATCCGACGCCACGAGCTTCATATCCCGCGCCATCACCCCTTCGGATATGTAGTGGAACACCTTTCCGCTCTGGCTGCCGCCAGAAGCGGGCAAGCCTTCCTTCTGTATGCACACTATGCAGCTGTACCGTGGCGCATCCGCGGGGAAGTAGCCGGCGAAGCTTACAAGGTATTTCACCCTGCCCGACTTATACCCCGCCTTGCCTTGCGACACCTGGGCCGTGCCGGTCTTCCCCGCCACGCTGAACAGCTCCGAGCCGGCCCTTTTCCCCAAGCCCTGGCTCACCACCTTTTCCAAAACGGCCTGTATCTCTCCGAGGGTCTTGTCCTTGCATATCTTCTGCCTCAGCACCTCCACGGGATACTCTTCCACCACCTCCCCGTCCTTCAACACCTGCTTCACCAGCCTGGGGCGCACCATCACACCCCCGTTGGCTATGGCGTTGTAGAAAGTGAGCGTGGAGATGGGCGGCACCTGCGTCTCGTACCCTATGCTCATCCACGGCAGGGCAGTGTCGCTCCAGTTCAGGTACTGCCGCCCGGCCTTGTCTTTCTTTGGCATCCTTATCCTGGCACGGGCCACTCCCACAAGCGGAATCTTCAGGTCGTCCGCCAATCCCAGGCGGTGTATCCCCTCCACAAACTTCTCCGGGTTGTTGTGGTAGTGGCCGTCTATGAGGCGGCTCACCCCTATGTTGGAGCTGTACTCCAATATTTGCGAGAAAGTGAGTGTGCCGTATCCGCCACGCGTCCAGTTGTGGTCTTTCATTGTTCGCCCGTACATGGAATACTGCCCTCCGCCGGTGTCCACTGTGTAAGTGGTGTCCACCACCCCGTCGTCAAGGGCTGTCATCATTGACGCAGTCTTGAAGACCGACCCCGGTTCCAACAAGTCGGACACTGCATGGTTCCGCCTTTCCACATAGCCGCCACGGCCGTCGTTTTCCAGGTTCACGATGGCCTTTATGTCGCCTGTGGCCACCTCCATCACTATTGCCACCCCCACATTGCCGTTGATTTCTTCCAGTTCATCCGCCAGGGCCTTCTCGGCAATGTCCTGCATATGCACGTCTATCGTGGTTACGATGTCGCAGCCGTCCACCGGCGGCTTCACCATCACGTTCATATACTTGTAAAGCACCTTGCGGCGGTTGGCCAGCCCGTCCTCCCCCCTTAGCAGACTGTCAAAAGACTGTTCAAGGCCGAACATAGGCTCGTCCTTGTCTCCGTACATGCTCCCCACAGTCCTCCCGGCCAATGTGCCGTAAGGCCTGCGGCGGGCGCTGTTCTCCTCCACATGGAAACCGCCCTTGTAAGGCGACAGGCGGAACACGGGCAGCCCCTGCACTTCCTTGTAGGTGTTATAGTCCACCCTCCACGGCCACACCGGCCAATGCCTTGACTTCCTCGCCCGCCCTTTTTCCAGGCTGTCCCTGAAAGCCTCCTTGCTCCTGCCGGGGAGTATGGACGAAAGCGCCAGGGCTATGGTGTCGGCCTTGGCCTCCCAAAGCGAGTCGTTCCCGGCCTCGGATATGGCCACGAAGTCCACATACATCCTGTACTCCGGCAGCGAACCGGCGAGCAGCTGCCCGTCGCAGCTCAGTATGTTGCCCCTGTTGGGCTTCACCACCACGCTGTCCGTCTTCACCCTGTCAGACACCTCTTTCCAGTACGCCCTTTGAGACGTCATGATGTAGGCGGCCTTTGACAAGATCGCGAGCAAGGCCAGGGACAAGACTATGGCTAAGCTCTTGAACCTCGGTATTATCTCCTTAGGGTCGAAAACGTTCATCGCTCCAAATATCCTCCCATTATTGCGGTATCTCTATTATGTACGGCGGCTGCTCGGGCATGTGCAGCACGCTGTCGCCCGTCTGCTTGAGCAGCTCCATTATCTTGCTCTCGCGGCTTTTCTCCGTAAGGCGGCTCGATACGGACAAGGCCTTGAAATGAGCATCTTTGAGTTCCTTGTTGAGTTCGTCTATCCTAAGGACGCTCTGCTGGCACTGGTAGCGCGACGTGATGTAGGCTATGGCGAAAGCCGCAACAAACAGCACCACCCATATCTGGTTCTTCACCGGCTCTGAGTCCAACCACGTGCCGCCGAGTATCCTCTTTATGGCGGGCTTGCCGTGCTTCGCCCTGGGCACATCCTCATCCGCCAGCTCCTTCACTTCCCGGATAAAATCCCCGAGCGTGCCGTCCTTCCTGTCTTCCCGTATGTTGTCCCCGCGTCCGTCCGTCATATTTTCTCCCCCACCCTCATTTTCGCGCTCCTGCTGCGCGGGTTGGCAAATTGCTCCTCCTCCGAAGGCGCAACGACTCCCCCGATGGCACGCAGCGGCTTCTCCACCCGGCCGTAAAAGTCGCTTTCGGCACGCCCCGAAGCGTTGCCAGCCTTTATGAAGTTCTTCACCATCCTATCCTCCATGCTGTGATAGGAGATGAACACGAGCCGCCCGCCCGGTACGAGCAGGTCGGTTGCGGCTTCCAACAGCTCAGAAAGGGCTGCCATCTCGCCGTTCACCTCTATGCGCAAGGCCTGGAACACCTTTGACAGCTCTTTGCGGCTGCGCTCCCTCGGGAGCAGCGGCTCCACTACGGAGACCAGCCCGGCGGTGGTGGACACTCCGCCCTCAGCCCTCGCCTTTACTATGGCGGAAGCTTTCCTGCGGGAGTTCCGGAGGGCTCCGTAGTTGTAAAGCACATCCGCAAGCCGCTCTTCCGGGTAGGATTCCACGATGTCTTTCGCAGTAATGCCGCCGAGGCGGTTCATCCTCATGTCTAACGGCGCATCAAAACGGAACGAAAAGCCCCGCCCGGCATCGTCCAAGTGGTGTGACGAAACGCCGAGGTCGGCTATGATCCCGTCTATGCCGCCCACTCCGTAGTACCTCATCCAATTCCGCAAATAGCGGAAGTTGGAAGCCACGAAAGTGAACGAGCCGCCATCGCCCGGGCACAGGGCCGGTGCGTTCGCGGCAGCGTCGGGGTCCTGGTCGAACCCGAAGAGCACTGCCCCGCCCGTAAGCCTTGACAATATGGCACGGGAATGGCCGCCGCCGCCGAAAGTGGCATCGACATACACCCCGCCGGGGCGCAAGGCCAGAGCCTCCACGCTCTCGGAGAGCAACACCGGGACGTGGTAGCCCCCGGCCGTGTATCCGTCTTTCCCTGTCATAAGCCAGGCCCTAACTTCGCATAACCCCTTGGAGGGCCTTGCCAAACTCCCCCGGGTCCATGAATGGGGCGTCCACGCATTCCCCGTCGGCGTTCCATATCTCTATTGTGTCTCCCATACCCACGAAGCGCACCTGCTGGCCTATGCCGGCCAGCTGTATGCAGCGCTTGGGTATGAGCAGCCGCCCGCTGCCGTCTATGGAAACCATCTCCACATCGGAAACGAACTGGCGGAAGACCATCTGCTGCGCAGCGTCCCAGCGGTTGAGCTTGGAACGCAGCTCCTCCATCTGGCTGTCCCAAGAGCTTTCAGGGTACAGCACAAGGCAACGCTCGTAGACATCCTTGCGCATGGCGAGGGTGTCCTCGCCCGACTGCTGCAAAGACTTTCGGAACTGCGCGGGGAGGAACACCCTACCCTTGGCATCCACCTTAGCCTCTATGTTTCCTATGAACTTCGCCAATGCCATAGCCCTACACTATCGGAACTTGCCACAAAATTACACATTCCGCAACACTTCGCCCCACTTCGCCCCACGTTTTCTCAAAATGAAACACTTGACAATTATTTGCAACACTGCAAAAAACGGCTGCGGGGTACGCACCCCGGAAAGGGAACGCACCCCGCAGCGCGGCACTCCGGCGGTTCACACCAAGCGCATGGCCATGGCGTGCCCCAATCCGTAACACTGCTTCCTGACGGTCTCGGAGAAGCCCTGCTTCATCTCCACAGGCTCCCCGACCACCTCGAAATGCAGGCGCTTGTCGTTCCACTCCCCAATCTTGGCCACGGCCTTGCCGGCCCACGAATAGCTGCCGAACCAGCCAAGGAGGCGGCCCTTCATCTGCCTTTCGGCCACTTCCCCCAGCAGCACGTCCATCTCGTGGTACAGGCCGGCGTTGTAAGTGGGGGCTCCCACTATCAGCCCTCGGTAGCGGAATATGTCGCGGAGTATGTAGGAATGGTGTGTCTTCGACACGTTGTACATCACGATGTTCTTCACCCCGGCCGCGCTCGCAGCCCTTGCAATAGCCTCGGCCATCCGCTCGGTGTTGCCGTACATGGTGCCGTAGCATATCACAAGGCCGTTGTCGGCATCGTAGCGGCTCATCTTGTCGTACATGCCCACCACCTTGGAGGCGTACTCCCTCCACACCGGGCCGTGGGTGGAGCAGATGGAGGTGATGGTCTCGCCGGCCAGCTTTTTCAGGGCCGACTGCACCGGTGTGCCGTACTTTCCCACTATGTTGGAATAGTAGCGCACCATTTCCAACCACACCCACTCGCAGTTGATCTCGCTGTCTATCAGCCCCCCGTTCAGGGCCCCGAAACACCCGAAGGCGTCCCCGGAATAGAGCGTGCCGGTGGCAGTGTCCAGGGTCATCATCGTCTCGGGCCAGTGCACCATGGGGGTTAGGAAGAAGCGCAGGGTGTGCCTGCCCAGCTCCAAGGTGTCCCCGTCTTTCACCTTCACCTCACCGTACTTGTCGGAATAGAAGCCGTGCAGCAGGTCGAGCGTCTTGGCGTTGCCCACCACCTGAATCCCGGGGTAGTACTTGCGCAGCAGCGCCAGGGCCCCGCTGTGGTCCGGCTCCATGTGGTTCACCACGAGGTAGTCCACCGGGCGGTCGCCTATCACCTCCCTGATATGTTCGATGAACTGGGCGAAGAAGTCTATCTCCACCGCGTCCACGAGGCACACTTTCTCGTCCACTATGAGGTAGGAGTTGTAAGACACCCCGTTGGGCAGGGGCCATAGCCCCTCGAAAAGCGCCTTGTGGCGGTCGTTCACCCCTACGTAGTATGTGTTTTCCGCTATCTGTATCATCTGTGTGGTTGCTGTATTGGTTGGAAATGGGCCGGCCTACGCCCTCCTATGCGACAGGGCCGCACCTATGGCCGTGCAGAATTCGCTGTGCTTCGGTATGGTGAAGCGCACATGGTAGAGTTCCTCCATGGCAGGGAACACGTTCTTGCACTGCGGCAGTAGGGTGAGGTTGCCTATCAGCACGAAATCCCTTATCCCGCTGCCTATCGAGGAGAGTATCGCGCCGCTGCCTATCGACTGCAACACCATGCATATCAGCCCCAGGGCGGTATCTTCACGGGAGGTGTTACCCTTGGCGTTGCCGAAAAGGCTGGCCGTGGCCGTCATCGGCAGGCCGGGCAGGGGGTGGGCGCTTATGTCGCCTATGAGCAGGTTGACGTGGGAGATGTCTCCCGACATGGCCAGGGCCGAAACCTGCCTTATGTCGTCCGTGTTGAGCATCATGCGCGAGAGGCCTTGCAGGGTGCCGCCGCCTATGCCTATGCCGCCTATGTGCCTTATGCCGTCGGAGTCGCACTGCACCAAGGACGTGCCGGTGCCCATGCTCACCACCACCATGCGCTCCAGCGAGGTCTCGTACTTCGCTCCGAGGCCGTCCGCCTCGAACTCGTCAGCCTTGCCCGTGGGCAGGCCGTATATGGGCGAGTCTATGTAGGCCGAACCCACACCGGTGAGCATCACCTTTTCCACTTGGTGCAGGCTCACCCCATTGTCGTGCAGGTATTTGCCGAAAGCCCCGTAAAGGGATGTCACCGGGTCCGTCGCCTTTATGCGGATGGGCGAGAGCACGGCCCCGCTGCGGTCTATGCCCACAATCTTGGTGGTGCTGATGCCCACGTCTATGCCTATGACCACTCCCATTTTCACGCACTAATGGTTCCTGTTGCCCTTCTTGGGTTTGCGCCTGGCCCAGCCCTCCTCAGAGAAGTCGGGTATCTCGCCTTTCATCTTGAAGTCCCCGCCTATCAGGTCGCGCCAGTCCCCTCCGCTGCCGGGCTTCCGGCCGTCAGCCTTGCGGCGGCCTCCCCTGCCTTGCGGCGGCTGGTAGGTGTTGCGGCGCGGCATGGAGGGCTTCCCGGCTTCCTCGGCCATGTTGCACCTCACCTCGCGCCCCTTGTAGAAGCTGCCGTTGAGGGCTTTCATCACCCGGGCCGCGTCCCTCTCGGGCACCTCTATGTAGGAGAATTTCTGCAGCAGGTCTATGTGGCCTATCTGCTGCTGGCGGTCAGGCATGTTCTTGTTGACGAACTGCATCACCTGCGCCGGGAAGAAGCCGTCCACACGGCCTATGTTCACAAACAGGCGGGTGTAGCCAGTCTCGGGCTTTCCGCCCCCCCCTCGCTTG
>R18__coassemble_1700_pt1 | contig 20622 bp, 14 predicted proteins | sample R18__metabat2_low_PE_037 | metagenome-assembled genome bin R18
CCAGCCCCGTGGCCACCCCCGCGTAGTCGTTGCCCTGGTATATGTCGCGGTAGAAAGGCGGCTTGCCCAGCAGGCGCTCCACGTCAGCGGCCCCCACCCTGTCGGCGGCCGGGGCGTCCCCTGCCACGTTGGCGTAGGCCAGTTTGCGCAGGGCCTTGGCGATCTGCTTCTCCAGCTGCCGCACTCCGCTCTCGCGCGTGTACCTCTCTATTATGGCCTCCACTGCGGCCGGCGCGAAAGACACCTTCACCCCGGCGGCCTTGAAGCCGTTCTCCTCCAAGCCGCGCGGCACGAGGTGGCGGCGGGCTATCTCCATCTTCTCCTCCGTGGTGTAGCCGGAGACCTCTATGAGCTCCATCCTGTCGAGCAGGGGCCGCGGTATCGCGCCTATGTCGTTGGCCGTGGCGATGAACATCACCTTGGATATGTCGAAGTCCACGTCCAGGTAGTTGTCGTGGAAGGCGCTGTTCTGCTCGGGGTCCAGCACCTCGAGCAGGGCCGAGGCCGGGTCGCCGTTGACGGAGCCCCCGCCCACCTTGTCTATCTCGTCCAGCACGAAGACGGGGTTGGCCGAGCCGGCCTTCCTTATGGCCTTTATTATCCGGCCGGGCATGGCGCCTATGTATGTGCGGCGGTGGCCGCGTATCTCGGCCTCGTCGTGCACCCCGCCGAGCGACACCCGTGCGTACTTGCGCTTCATGGCGGCGGCTATGCTGCGGCCCAGGCTGGTCTTGCCCACCCCCGGGGGGCCGTACAGGCATATTATGGGCGACTTCATGTCGCTCCTCATCTGCAGCACGGCCATGTGCTCCAGTATGCGCTCCTTGACCTTTTCCATGCCGTAGTGGTCCCGGTCCAGCACCTTGGCGGCCCTCTTTATGTTGAGGTCGTCCTTGGTGTGCTTTCCCCAGGGCAGGGCGGCCATGGTCTGCAGCCATGTGAGCTGCACGTTGTACTCGGGGCTCTGCGGGTTCATGTTGTCGAGCTTGTCCAGCTCGGCCTTGAAGGCCTTGGCCGCCTCCTCGGTCCATTTCTTGCCCTTGGCCTTGGCCTCCAGCTCCCGCCTTTCGGGCGAGCCCTCGCCACGGCCCAGCTCCTCGCGTATGTTCTTTATCTGCTGCTGCAGGAAGTACTCCTTCTGCTGCTCGTCTATGTCCTCGCGCGTGCGCAGCCTTATGTTCTGCTTTATCTTTACGAGCTGCATCTCGCGGCTTATGGCCTTCATGGCGTCCATCACCCTCTGGGTCATGGTGCGGGCCTTTATCATGCGCACCTTGTCGCGCGTCTCTAAGGGCAGGTTGGTGCAGATGAAGTTGACGGACAGCACGTCGGCCTTGATGTTGGCCAGGGCCAGGCGCATGTCGTCGGGCAGCTCGTCGTCCATCTGTATGAGTTCGGCGGCCTGCCTGCGCAGCGAGGCCACGGCGGCGGCGTACTCCTTGTCCCTCTTTGGCGGCACGGCCTCGGGATAGGCCTCCACGTCGCCCCTCAGGAAGGGCTTGGCCTCCGTTATCCCCTTCAGGCGGCAGCGGCCCATGCCCTGCACGATGGCCGTCACCTGGCCGCCCGCCCCCGGCATCTCCAGCACCCTGAGCAGGCGTGCGAAGACTCCAACGCCGTGCAGGTCGGCGTAGGATGGCGACTCCTTCTCGGGGTTTTTCTGGCAGAAGACGGCGAAGAGCATGTTCTCCTCGTCCTTGAGGTGGCCTATAAGCTTGATGCTGGAGTCGCGCCCCAGCAGTATGGGGGCTATGATGCCCGGGAAGAGCACCATGTTGCGCGTGGGCAGCACTGGCACGTTCCCTCCCTCCCCGTCTTCGAAGAGGTGGGATATGTCTCCGTCGTAGTCGGCTATCATCTGTATCGTTGCGCCGGGTCTGAGCTCCATGTGTTGGTGTTGTCTGTTTGTCGTGTCAACCAATCTGCAAAGGTAGCTATTTTGCGCGACACGGCGCGGGGCCTCCCCGGGCGGTACCACGGCGTGGTACAACTAATACCACGGCTTGGTACAAGTAGTACCACGGCTTGGTACAGGTGGTACCACGGCGCGGGAGAGGTTGTGCCACGGGCGGGAGGGGCAGTTGGTCGTCCGCCCTCATCCCTATTGTCAAATGTGTGGGGGCCGGGATAGCTGGTGTCCCGCCCGAACCTTGCCATGGCGTATGTGCGAACTTAATGGGGCCACACGGGCCGTCTTATACCAATATGTCGTTGGCACAAAGGGAAAGACGCGGCAAGCCGCGTCTCTACGGCTCGGCAACGTTTTGGTCAAGTGCCGTGGCTGAAACTGCGACGCGATATTGCTCCGCTTGCGGTTTTCCATACGGAGCTGTAGAGACGGGGCTTGCCCCGTCTTGCCAAATAAATAAGACGCGGCAAGCCGAATTCATACGGCTCGGCAACGTTTTGGTCAAGTGCAGCGTGTGCAAGGTGTGGCAAGCCCAGGCCGCCACAACGCCATTGTGTGTGTTGACGGGGTTTCAAACCGCATAAAAATCCGGCATGAGCCTACAATCCACATGTTATTGGGAAAAAGCCTGCAAAACCCCTTTTGTAACACACTGGTTTACAACGTATTGCAAAAAAGTTACAGCCATAGGCAAAAAAAATAGCCCCGGGAGTGTGCAACGTATTTCAAAAAGCCCTTACCTTTGCACCGTTGAAACACAACAGACAAGGTTTTACAAACTAAAAAGCATTAGAAAAATGAAGAAGCTCGTTTTCATGTTCGTAGCTATCGCAGCCGTGTCTTTCGCTTCCTGCGGTGAGAAGGCAGCAGCCCCCGCTGAGACCGTTGACACAGCAGCCGTTGACACTGCAGTTGTTGACACTGCCGCCGCAGACACTGCCGCCGTTGACACTGCCGCCGCCGAATAATCTACGGACACAAGGCAAAACTTGCGCCGCCGCCCCCAAAGGGCTTGGGGCGGCGCTTGCGTTTTATATCCTCCACCCCGGCATGCCCATAGGAACTGGGCTTGGCCGCTACGGCGGCACCGGTATCGCACTACTTGCGGTTTTCAATAAGGAGCTGTAGAGACGGGGCTCGCCCCGTCTTACCAAACAAATAAGACGCGGCAAGCCGCGTCTCTACAGCCCCCAAGGGTGTCCACCTTTGGAACGCAGACCTCTCTCCCGCAACCCCACAACAAAGGATGTAAACACCAGCCTCTCTTAACGCGGACCGTATCCGGGCTATTCCCATTCCCCATAGTCTGCGCGTGCCTCCACCCTTTCCTCCAAGCCGTCCGGCAATGAGGGGAAGAAATCCATGCCGGTGATACGCTCCACATCGTCCACCGAGTTGACGTAGGAATCCTTTGGGCGGTTGCCGTCCGTGTTCCTATATATGAAGCCTATGGCCGCAGGCTCTGGCGACAGCCTTAGCACCACCTTGAAAAACGCGTCCGGCACGGCCACCCGGTGCTTGCCTATTGTCTTGCGCCCGCTGCGGAGCATCACCGGGCCTGCCACCACATGCACCTCCCCGTACTTGGCCGCCCAGCGGCGGCAGGCTATCTCCAGCTCGTTCCAGTCGCCGCGGTTCAGGTTTGGGTTTTGCGGGCATACGTTGGTGAGCAAGAAGCTCTGGCGCATGGCTTCGGCATCCCACTTGTTGTCGGCCGCCGGGCACATGTGCCCCCGATCGTAACCCGATGAGTAATAGTCCCACGTGTCAGCCCTGGGAGCCGGCACTTCCGTGTCTTCGGCAAACTGCTCCCCGTCACGCTTGTTGCGGCCCTTGGTGCGTTCCTCTGTCAGGGTCCATGCCACCCAGTTGGGCAATTTCAAGCCGCTGTTGTACGAAACAGTGTAGCCCGCCCTGCCAAGCAACTGCTCAGGCCGGTCGCCGAGCGGAGCCGGTATCGGGGAAAAAGCTTCCGCAACATCCTCTCCCGCATCTTCTGCTCCCCTTTCCGCCGGCCCTGCCACCTTCCATCTCGCCCCCGTATAGGCCTTTCCTATGGGAGGGGCGGTGGTGAAATCGCAAGCGGAGGCGGCGGCGAACAACGCCGCCGCCAACACCTTATATGCCGCCATTGTCAGTCGAAAGTGCGCCACTCAACCCTTGTGAAGTCCTCTATCACCTTGTCGCAAAACGGCCTTATGGCATCCTCCGGCAGGCTTGAAGCCACCCCGGTGGTGAACATCCCCGAGGCCTTCATGGCTTTGAGTCCGTTTATGCTGTCTTCGTAGCCCGAACACTGCGTGGGTTTTATCCCGTAGTACGCCATTGCCCGCAGGTAGCAGTCGGGCGAGGGCTTGCTTTCGGCAAAGTCTTCCGCCGTGAAGATGTGGTCGAACATGCCGGCCAACTCAGGGTTGCAGTAGTGCACCCTCTCCATCTTCGCCTTGTCGCTGCTCGTCACCACGGCCGTTTTAAGGCCCAGGCCTCGCATTATGGCTATGAAGTCTTCCACCCCGGGAACGTATGGGAAGTCCATCCCGTCTTCAAATTCTCCAAGGCGGTACCTTATCTCCGCCTGCGAACAAGGGGCTGTTCCGTCGTCCGGGAAGTAGGTGTTGCAGATTTGGTTGAGCGTCTGCCCCTTTATCTCCTCAGGCAGCCCGGGCCGACCGGGGAAATACTCCCTGCATATCCCCCGCCAGAACTCCGTGTACTGCGGTTCGGTGTCGAGCACCACCCCGTCCAGGTCGAAGAAGACCACCTTCAGTGCGAAGTCTTCTATGCTCTGCCTCGGCATCAGGCCTTCCTTATGTAGTCGGCAATCCAGGCGCCCACTTCCTCTGTGCCGTATTCCGGCGCGCCCTCCACTTGTATCTCGGGAGTCCTTACGTTGGCGTCCAAGCTTGCGTCCACGGCTCGGCGCACCAGCGCACCCTCTTCCGAAAGGCCGAAATACTCCAGCAGCATGGCTGCGGAGAGTATCTGCGCCACGGGGTTGGCTATGTTCTGCCCTGCGGCTTGCGGCCAGCTGCCGTGTATTGGTTCGAAGACGGGTGTGCCGGTGCCGGTGGATGCGGACGGCAGAAGCCCCATGGACCCGGATATGCAGCTGCCCTCGTCCGTAAGGATGTCGCCGAATGTGTTTTCGGTAACCATCACGTCGAAGAAGCCCGGCTGTGTGAGCATTTTCATGGCCGCGTTGTCCACGAACATGTAGTCCGTCTCCACTTCCGGGTACTTCGGCGCCATTTCCTGCGCCACCTGGCGCCACAGCCTGCTTGAAGCCAGCACGTTGGCCTTGTCCACCACAGTGAGGTGCTTGCGGCGGCGCATGGCGTAGCCGTATGCCACCTCCAATATGCGCTCTATCTCGGGGCGCGTGTAGTAGTTGGTGTCGTAGGCCTTGTCGTTGTCCTGGTATTTCTCGCCGAAGTACATACCGCCGGTGAGTTCGCGTATGCAGACGAAGTCGGCCCCGGCTATGAGGTCGTCTTTGAGCGGGCTCTTGTGCAGCAGGCACTTGAAAGTCTGCACGGGCCTTATGTTGGCGAACAGGCCCAGTTTCTTCCTCATGGCCAGCAGCCCCTGCTCGGGTCGCACCTTGGCCGTGGGGTCGTTGTCGTACTTGGGATGCCCCACGGAGGCGAAAAGCACCGCGTCAGCGCCTTGGCACACCCTGAACGTGTCCTCTGGGAACGGGTCCCCCACCTTGTCTATGGCATCCGCCCCGCAGATTGCCTCCGTGTATTCAAAGGTGTGGCCGAACTTCCCGGCCACCGCGTCAAGGGCAGCCACCCCCTGCTTCATTATCTCCGGGCCTATGCCGTCTCCCGGCAGCGTAGCTATGCGTAGTTTCATCTGTCTTGGTTGTTTGTTTCTTCTTCCACTATGTTGAGCATTTTGAACGTGGCCTTTATGGCCGCCTCTGTCTGGTCGGCGTCAAGGCCTCTCGTGCGCATTATGCGGCCGTCCGTGCGCCACGTTATTATGGTCTGCACAAGGGCGTCGGTGCGCCCCCCGGGTGGGATGGACACCGCATAGTTGGCCAGCACGGGCAGAGTCCTGCCGAGCTTCTCCCGGTATATGGCCCTGAGGGCTTTCACGAAAGCGTCATATTGTCCGTCCCCGGTGGCGTCGGCTTCGTATTCGCTGCCGTTTATGTTCACCTTTATGCTGGCTATGGGTTTCAGTCCGTAGCTGGTGGACACCATGTAGCTGACGAGCTTGACGCGGTCTTCCGGGGCACCGTGCTTGAGCACGTCGCTCACTATGTATGGCAGGTCTTCCTGCGTTACTATCTCCTTGCGGTCCCCCAATTCGGTAATCCTCTTGGTAACCCTCTTGGTCTGCTCCGGTGTCAGGCTAAGCCCCAGCTCTTCCAGGTTCTTGGCTATGTTGGCCTTGCCCGAGTTCTTGCCGAGGGCGTACTCCCTCTTCCTCCCGAAGCGCTCTGGGGCCAGGTCGTTGCAGTATAGCCGGTCTTTCTTGTCGCCGTCGGCGTGTACGCCTGCCACCTGAGTGAAGACATTCTCCCCCACGATTGGCTGGTTGGGGGCCACGGTTATTCCGCTGTACCCCTCCACAAGCCGGCTTATGTCGTTGAGCCTGCTCTCGTCTATGTTGGTTGTGGCGTGGAAATGGTCTTTGAGTATGGCCTGCACACTCGCCATGGGCGCATTGCCACAGCGTTCTCCCAGTCCGTTTACCGTTACGTGCAGCCCCCGGGCGCCGCTAAGCACCGCCGCGAGCGAATTGGATACGGCCAGATCATAGTCGTTGTGCGCGTGGAAGTCGAAGTGCAAGCCGGGGTAGCGGCGCACCATTTTCCTTACATATCCGGCGCATTGCAGCGGGTTTAGCACCCCGAGGGTGTCGGGCAGCATGAAGCGCACCACCCCTGCGTCCGCCAGGGAGTCCACCATTTGGTACACATAGTCCTCGCTGTCGCGCATGCCCTGGCTCCAGTCCTCCATATACAGGTTGGCCCGCATGCCGAGGCTTGCGATATAGGCCAGCTCTTCCCTTATGTCGGCTATGTGCTGCTCGGGAGTCTTTCCGAGCTGTTGGGTGCAGTGTTTCAGCGACCCCTTTGTGAGGAGGTTCACCGTGCGGCAGCCGCAGCCGTATATCCAGTCGGCAGACTTATGCCCGTCCACGAAGCCCAATACCTCCACCCTGTCGGCCTTGCCCTCTCCTGCTGCGTACTTGCATATCATGGAAACCGCCGAGCGTTCTCCCTCCGACACCCTGGCCGAAGCCACCTCCAAGCGGTCCACGTTCACCTCGCCGAGCAGCTTGCGCGCTATGACGAGCTTCTCGTGGGGCAGGAAAGACACCCCGCTGGTCTGCTCCCCGTCCCTCAGGGTGCAGTCCATTATCTCCACGAAAGGCTGGGCTAGCCTGGCCACGTCTACTTGTTCAGGCGTTCCCATTCCTCTATCTTGTCCTTGCTTTGCAGGAGGAAGTCAATGTCGTCCAAGCCGTTCACAAGGCAGTGCTTCTTATAGGGGTTTATCTCAAACTCCTCGCTCTGCCCGGTGGCCATGTTGGTGATACGCTGAGCCGGCAGGTCCACCTCCACTTCCGTCTTTGGGTCGGCCTCTATGGATGCGAAGAGCGCTTGCAGGAAAGGCTCGCTCACCACCACGGGCAGCACGAAGTTGTTGAGTTCGTTGTTCTTGTGTATGTCTGCGAAAAACGAACTCACCACCACCCTGAACCCGTAGCCGGCTATGGCCCAGGCAGCATGTTCGCGTGAAGAACCAGAACCGAAGTTTTTCCCGGCCACAAGCACCACTCCCCCATATGCGGGGTTGTTTAGTACGAAGTCCGGCTTCGGTGAGCCGTCTGCGTTGTACCTCCAATCGCGGAAGAGGTTGTCTCCCATACCCTCCTTGTCCGTGGCTTTGAGGAAGCGTGCGGGAATTATCTGGTCTGTGTCCACGTTTTCCAACGGCAGCGGAACACAAGTGGACTTTATAATATTGAATTTCTGTTTCATAACCCTTTTGATGGAAGCGTTCATATAAGCGTGCGCGGGTCAGTAACAACCCCGGTTACGGCGGCGGCGGCAGCTGTCAGCGGACTGGCGAGTATCGTCCTTGAACCCGGCCCCTGCCGTCCCTCAAAGTTTCGGTTGCTCGTTGAGACGCACAACTTTCCGGCCGGCACCTTGTCGTCGTTCATGGCAAGGCAAGCCGAGCAGCCGGGCTGCCTTATCTCAAAGCCGGAACGGGCGAGAACCTTGTCCAAGCCCTCTTCCCTAATCTGCTTGTCCACAGCCCACGAACCAGGCACGAGCCATGCCGTAACACCCGGGGCTTTCTTCCTACCGTCAACGAGCGAAGCGAACGCCCGAAAATCCTCTATGCGGCCGTTGGTGCAAGCCCCGAGGAATACATAGTCCACCGGCGTGCCCTCTATCTTCTGCCCCGGGGCGAACCCCATGTAGCCTATGCTTTTGAGGAACGAGGCCCTGCCGGCCTCCCCTATTTCTTCCTCCGATGGCACACACCCGTCTACGGCTATGCCCATGCCGGGGTTCGTTCCGTAGGTTATGCGTGGGGCAATCTCGGCTGCGTCAAACGAAAGTTCCTTGTCAAAGACCGCGTCCTCCCCGCTCCGCAGGGTTTTCCAATATGCCACGGCCTTGTCCCACTCTTGGCCTTTCGGGGCGTATTCCCTACCCTTTACATACTCGAACGTTTTGCTGTCCGGGGCTATGAACCCTCCCCTTGCACCCATCTCTATGGACAGGTTGCAGAGGGTTAGGCGTCCCTCCATAGACATGTCTTCCACCACATCCCCGGCGTACTCCACGAAGTAGCCCGTGGCACCCGAGGTGGTGAGCCGTGCCATGAGGAACAGGGCCACGTCCTTGGCCGTAACGCCCTTGCCCAAAGTGCCGTTTATGCTTATGCGCATGGACTTGGGCTTCTGCTGCAGTATGCACTGCGAAGCCATAACCATCTCCACCTCGGAGGTGCCTATGCCGAAAGCCACTGCACCCACGGCACCATGGGTGGAGGTGTGGGAGTCTCCGCACACTATGGTCATGCCTGGCAGCGAAAGTCCCTTTTCCGGCCCCACCACGTGTATGATTCCATTATCTTTCGAGTTCATGGAGTAATGCGCCAGGGAGAAATCGCGGCAGTTGGCCTCCAAGGTGTCCACCTGCGCCTTTGACACGGGGTCGGCTATGGGCTTGTCTTGATCGTGAGTGGGCGTGTTGTGGTCGGGCATGCAGAATATCTGCCCGGGGCGGAAGCAGTCCAGCCCCCTTTCCCTCATGCCGGCGAACGCCTGGGGCGATGTTACCTCGTGGCAGTAAAGGCGGTCTATGTACAGCTGCGTGGGGCCTCCCTCCACAGCCTGGACCACGTGCTTGTCCCAGATCTTGTCAAAAAGGGTGTTCATATCTTTGCGTTTTCCTTGTTACCTTTCCCTGAACTTGTTGATGCAGTCTATGTAAGCCTCCACCGAGGCTGTTACAATGTCCGTGTTAGCCCCGAATCCGTAGTAGACGCTTCCTCCGTATTCCACCTGCATATGCACCTTGCCCACGTCGTCCGACCCCTTTGAAATGGCCTGTATGGTGAACTCCTTGAGCGTCATGTGCTTCCTTATTATGTTTTTGAGAGCCTTTATGGCCGCATCCACAGGGCCGTTGCCCGTAGAGGCCGCCTCAAACTTCTGTCCGCTGATGTCTATGCCTATGCTGGCCACGCTGCGTACGCCCATGCCGGTGGTAACCTGCAGGAAGTCGAGCTTTACCGCCTTGGTGGCTGCTGTGTCGGCCCCGGCGAGCATCAGGATGTCGTCGTCCGTAATCTCTTTCTTCCTGTCTGCTATCTTGAGGAATTCCCCGTAGAGCGCGTCCACCCTCGCGGCATCCGAGGTGTCCACCCCGAGCACTTGCAGGCGGTATTTCAGGGCCGCGTGTCCAGAACGCGCCGTCAACACAATGGAGTTTTCGTCCACGCCCACGTCCTTGGGGTCTATTATCTCGTAGGTGGCGGCGTTCTTGAGCACCCCGTCCTGGTGTATGCCGCTGGAATGGGCGAAGGCGTTGCGCCCCACAATGGCCTTGTTGGCCTGCACGGGCATGTTCATAAGGCCGGACACCAAGCGGCTCGTGGGATAGATTTTGGAAGTGTTGATGTTGGTATCTATGCCTATGTCCGAATGGCACTTGAGTATCATTGCGATCTCTTCAAGCGAGGTGTTCCCCGCCCTTTCGCCTATGCCGTTGATGGTAACCTCCACCTGCCTGGCCCCGTTGAGGACCCCGCTGAGGGTGTTGGCCGTGGCCATGCCCAGGTCGTTGTGGCAGTGTGTGGCAAGAATGGCCCTGTCAAGCCCGTCCACGTGGTCTACGAGGTATTTTATCTTGGCCCCGTACTCGGCAGGCAGGCAGTAGCCGGTGGTGTCGGGTATGTTGACCACGGTGGCCCCGGCCTTTATCACAGCCTCCACCACACGGGCCAGGTACTCGTTGTCGGTGCGCCCGGCATCCTCGGCGTAGAATTCCACATCTTCCACATAGCGCTTGGCGTATTTCACGGCCGCCACTGCGCGTTCAAGTATTTCCTCCCGCGTGGAGTTGAACTTGTACCTTATGTGGCTCTCGCTGGTGCCTATGCCAGTGTGTATGCGCTTGCGCTTGGCATATTGCAGAGACTCCGCCGCAGCGTCTATGTCTTTCTCCACGGCCCTGGTCAGGGCGCACACCACCGGCCACGTTACGGCCTTGCTTATCTCCACCACGGAGTTGAAGTCGCCAGGCGACGACACGGGGAAGCCCGCCTCTATCACGTCCACCCCGAGCTGCTCCAGCTGGCGGGCCACCTGTATTTTCTCCACGGTGTTGAGCTGGCACCCCGGCACTTGCTCCCCATCGCGCAGGGTGGTGTCAAATATGTACAGTCTGTTGTTTGCCATATGCGGTGTTTTTTATATTCTGTGATACGAAAAAAGGCCATCCCACTACCCTCGGGAGCGGAAAAGGCCCTATGCTCGGTCTTTGGCACGCGGCACACTTTCACACTCCCGGCCGCCTGCGCAGTCGGAAACCCGTGCTTTCCATTGTGTGTGCATATTCCGCCATTGCCTTCCGTTTTTCGGCGCAAAGATACGTTTTTATGTTCTTTTAAGCAAGTTTCCGAACCATCAGACTGCACATTGTCAGCATCGGCGGCCTACTACCATGTCGGTTTTTCCTCTGCGCGGCGGTTCTGCGCAGAGGAAAAACCGGCATGGGCACCATTTTGAGATAAAGGCCTTTTATTCCACACTCTTGTCTTTCAAATGTCTTGATAAAGAGAACGACAGTTTCATTGCTGCCGTATTTTATCAAAATCAAATTTATCGCCAACGATACGCTTTTTGGACACATAGTCTCTACTCAGCACATCATTTTCAGAATTGTAGTATGTGGAACGAGTGCATAAAAAGAAGACTGTGCAAGCCCCGTCTCTACAGACGGACAAATGCACACTATATTATGAAAGGTATGACCGTTAAGACACGTCTTGCCGCATCTATACGGCTCAGCATGCGCCAATCCGTCCATACGACCAATGTGCTGATAAGCGGCCTAACCGTCAGAACGGCGCACCCTCTCCGTAAGGCCCGCCGCCCAATGGGTCTGCATCAGCCCTGCGGAGTTCCTTCTCGGCGGCGATCTCCCGCTCCATGCTTTCCTGCCTTAGGCGGCTCTCCTCGTCCAAGTCGGCCCCGTAAAGGTAGTCCTCGTTAGTGTTTATCCGGCTGCCCACAATCTCCCCCTCCATGTGGCCCGGGGCTGGCGGTAGGCTGTCGCCCAAGTCTTCAAAGCGAGTGAACTCGCCCTGGAACTTCACCGTAACGTCTCCCGTGGCGCCCTTCCTGTGCTTTGCGAAGATTATCTGCGCCTTGCCCTTTGTGTCGTTGCCGTGTTCGTCCTTGTCAAGGCGGTAGTATTCCGGGCGGTGCACAAGTATGACCATGTCCGCGTCCTGCTCTATGGCGCCGGACTCGCGCAGGTCGCTAAGCTGCGGGCGCTTCCCCTCCAAGCCCTCTCGGTTGGCCACGTCTCGGTTGAGCTGCGCCAGTGCCATGATGGGTATGTTGAGTTCCTTGGCAAGGCTCTTCAGCGACCGCGATATGGTGGACACCTCCTCCTGGCGGTTGCTGTACTTGGTGCCGGCGGCGTTCATCAGCTGCAGGTAGTCTATCATTATCATCTTAACCCCCTTCTCCCTCACCATGCGCCTCGCCTTGGTTCGGAACTCGAAGACGGATAGCGACGGGGTGTCGTCCACATACAGCGGCGCCCCCTGCATGTCCCTTATCTTGCGGTCTATGCGCTCCCACTCGCTGCGGTCCACGTTGCCGCTTAGAATCTTCCGGCCCTCCACCTCGCACACGTTGGACATAATCCTGTTGCCCAACTGCACGTTGCTCATCTCCAAGGAGAAGAAGCCCACTGGTATGCGGTAGTCTATGGCCGTGCACTTGGCCAGGCTCAGGGCGAAAGAGGTCTTTCCCATGGCCGGGCGCCCGGCCACTATTATGAGGTCTCCCGGCTGCCAGCCCGAGGTTAGGTCGTCTATCTGACGGAAGCCGGTGGGCAGGCCCGTCAATCCCCCGTCGTTTGCGCTGGCCCTCTGCAGTATCTCCACGGCCTCGGCTATCACGGGGTCTATCTGGGTGTAGTCCCTGGCCAGGTTCTTCTGCGAAATCTCGAAGAGCTTGCCCTCGGCCTCCTGCATAAGCTCGTCCATGTCGGAAGTCTCGTCGAACGCCTTGCCCTCTATCGTCCCGGCAAAGTGTATGAGCTGCCGTGCCAAGTGCTTCTGCGCCAGGATGCGGGCGTGCATTTCCAAGTGGGCAGAAGAAGCCACCGCGCCGCTCAGCTCCACCACGTACATCTCCCCCCCGGAGTCTTCCAGCTTTCCCATCCTGCGCAGCTCCTCGCACACGGTTACGATGTCCACTGGCTGCTCTTTCAGGCTAAGCCCCTGTATGGCGGTGAAGATGTGGCGGTGGCGCGGTTCGTAGAAAGTGTCGGGGCGGAGTATCTCCGAAACCACGGAGAAAGCGTCGCCGTCCACCATGAGCGCGCCCAGCACAAGACGCTCCGCCTCTATGTTCTGCGGGGGCAAATGCCCGTAGGCGCTGTCTATGGGTGGAGTGCGTTTGTCCATAATGCGTGGATTTTGGTGTGAGGGGAATGGTTCTGCGGAACGCGAAGTTACCATTTATTCACAAGCGGCGCACCCCAAAGGCTCTTTTTCCCTACTTTTGCAGAGCCGCCGCCCCATGGGGAAGCCCCGTGTGGAAGTGCGGCACACAAACTGGAAATACAATGGTGACATTCCCCTGCGCAAAGATAAACCTGGGCCTCAGCGTGGTGGCGCGCCGCCCTGACGGCTACCACGACATAGAGACAGTGATGTACCCCGTGCCGCTGTGCGACGCATTGGAAGTGAAACTGATGGGGGACGGCTTCCCCTCTGACACGCCGTGCGACCTGAAGACCACCGGGGCCGCACCCGACTGCGGCGATGACGACAACATCGTGGTGAAGGCCTACCGGCTCCTGGCGCGCGACTTCACCCTGCCGCGCATACACGCCCACCTCTACAAGGGAATACCTTCGGGAGCCGGGCTCGGGGGCGGGTCTTCCGACGCAGCGGCGATGATAAGGCTGCTCGACGAGCGCTTCCGCCTGAACATAGGCATAGCCGAGATGGAACGCTACGCCGCGCGTCTCGGGGCCGACTGCGCATTCTTCATCACCTCCGAACCGGCCTACGCCACGGGGATAGGCGACATCCTCTCGCCGGCGGACGCCCCGGGGCGCAACCTCGGGGGATACCACATAGCCATAGTGAAGCCGGGCGTGTCGGTAAGCACGGCCGAGGCCTACCGCGGCATAACCCCACGCAAGCCCGCCAAGAGCCCGAAAGACATCGTCAGGCAGCCCATAGCCACGTGGAGGGAAGAGCTGGCAAACGACTTCGAGCCCCACATCTTCGCCAAGCACCCCGAGATAGCGGAGGTGAAAGGGCGGCTTTACTCCGCCGGGGCGCTCTACGCCAGCATGTCGGGCAGCGGCAGCGCGGTATTCGGCATATTCCGGGAAGACCCGTCAGGGCTGCGCAGGGAGTTCCCAGGCCAATATTTCTTCACCGCCCGGCTTGACTGACGGGCCGAACCACAATGCACAAGGAATGCTAACCGTAAAATACCTCACCTCGCTCGGGCGCTACCTCATACTGATGGGGCGCACGTTCTCGCGCCCGGAGCGGCTCAGGATGTACGCCAAGCAGTACACCAAGGAGATGTCCCAGCTCGGGGTTGACTCCATAGGCATAGTGCTGCTGATATCGTTTTTCATAGGGGCGGTAATCTGCATACAGATGAAGCTCAACATACAGAGCCCGTGGATGCCACGTTGGGTCTCTGGATACACCACGAGGGAGATAATGCTGCTGGAGTTCTCCTCGTCCATAATGTGCCTTATATTGGCCGGGAAGGTGGGCAGCAACATAGCCTCCGAACTGGGCACCATGAGGGTTACCCAGCAGATAGACGCCCTGGAAATAATGGGGGTGAACTCGGCCAGCTACCTCATACTGCCAAAGATAGCCGGATTAGTCACGATAATGCCGGCACTGGTGGTGTTCAGCTCCGCCATGGGCATAGGCGGGGCCTACGCCACGGCCTACGTGGGGCGCATACTCTCGCCGGACGACCTCACACTGGGGCTGCAGCACGACTTTGACCAGTGGTTCGTATACATGAGCATCATAAAGAGCGTCTTCTTCGCCTTCATCATATCCAGCGTGTCGTCATACTGCGGCTACACCGTGGAGGGCGGCTCCGTGGAGGTGGGCAAGGCATCCACCACGGCGGTGGTGAGCTCGAGCGTGCTGATACTCTTCTCTGACGTGTTCCTAACCCAGCTGCTGTCATGATAGAAGTGAAAGACCTCTCAAAGGAATTCGCGGGGCGGAAGGTGCTCCGCGGGGTCAGCGCCGTCTTCGAGACTGGCAAGACCAACCTCATAATAGGACAGAGCGGATCGGGAAAGACCGTACTGATGAAAAACATAGTGGGGCTGCTCGACCCCACATCGGGGCGGGTGCTGTACGACGGGCGCGACTTCGTAGCCATGCGCAAGGCCGAAAAGGTGGCCATGCGCCGCGAAATGGGCATGATATTCCAGAGCGCGGCCCTCTTCGACTCGCTTAGCGTATTGGAAAACGTGATGTTCCCCCTGGACATGTTTTCCGGGATGGGCCGCCTGCAAAGGGAGAAAAGGGCCATGGATTGCCTCGGAAGGGTTGGCCTGGGAGACGCACACGGCAAGTTCCCCGGCGAACTGTCTGGCGGCATGCAGAAGCGGGTGGCCATAGCCAGGGCCATAGTGCTGAACCCAAAGTACCTCTTCTGCGACGAACCGAACTCGGGGCTTGACCCCAAGACTTCGCTCGTGATAGACGACCTGCTGTCGGGCATAACCAAGGAATACGGCATCACCACCATTATAAACACCCACGACATGAACTCCGTAATGGGCATAGGCGAGAACATCGTGTTCATATACGAGGGGAGGAAGGAGTGGCAGGGGACAAAAGACCAGGTGATGGGGGCCACCAACGAGAAGCTCAACGAACTGGTCTTCGCATCTGACCTGTTCAAGAAGGTGAAAAGGGCGGAGGAACTCTGACTCCCCCGCCCATACCGCTTACAACAACTGCGGCCGGCGTGCGTCCCTTCGGACACGCGCCGGCCGCTTTTTCACAAGGCCACCTTGCGGGCCGCGCCGCCGTACGCCTTCACCACGTACACGCCACGGGGCAACAGCCGCCTAAGGATTTCCACAGGCTGCGGGGCGGGGAACACGGCCACTTGCTTGCCTGACGTGTCAAACACCCCAAACGGGCTTGCAGCCTGCGCTGAAGACAGGCCGGTGGGGACACCCGCTATCTCTTCAAAGCTGCCACCCTCTGACTCAACCAACACGAAGCGGTCTGCCACCGGGCCGGAAACGCCTGGTGTGAACCTGTATGAGAGCGACCCGCCAACGAAGCCCACGGACCTGCGCTCCTCCATGTCAAGGAGTTTGAGGGCGGAAGCGTCTCCGCTTTCCACATCAAGGCGCAGCGTGCACTCCTCGCCCGCAACTGCGGCGAAACCTAAACTCAAGCCGCCGAAGCCGTCAGAGAAGTTTATCTGCATGTCTCCATCCCCGGTGGGCACGAACACTGCCGGTGCCGAAAGCCCCGCCTTGAGTCCGTCCATCCCCCGGTCGTAACCGGCGGTGGCGCCGCTGCGCGAGAACAGCCAGGCCTTGTCGCACACCCCTCCGGACGAAAGTGTGGCCGTTATAAGCCCGTCAGCCGAGCCAAGCCCCACACCCTTTGCCCGGAGCGGCTCTGTGTTGGCCGACACGCCGCCTGCGTAGGGGAAGGTTATGGTGGAGGGTGTCTCAGAGTAGCGCGTCTCCGCGTCTTCAAACTTAACCATGAACCCCTGCATGGACGGTATGGCCGCCGGCAGTCCGCCCTGCCCCGCCGCCGCCGGCGTTACGCATTGGTAACCGCCCTTGGCCGCTCCGCCGGTGTTGTCCTTGCCGTCATGGGCCTGCCAGTCGCCCCACGCCCCGGAAGTGTATAGGTACACCGCAGGGTGTGCTTCCACGGGAAACACGATCTTGTCAATGTCCAAGGCCGCAGCAAACGAGTTGGCGAAGAGGTTCTCGCCCAATCCGTAGCGCGTGATGTCCGGGTTTGCGGCCTTTTGCGCGGCGGTGTGCCCGGTGCCAGACACGGGGCTGGCCATACGTGTCATGGGCAGCGCCACGTCGCCGAGTACGAGCCGGCCGCCCACACTGTTTATAATATTGCCGGCGTTGGCCACGGTGGCGTAGCCCCGGAAAGCTTTGAGCTGCTGTGTGCGCCCGGTTTCAAGCCACTTGGCGTAGTAGTGGGCCTCATCGTTTTTCGGTTCGCTATACTCCCGTATGTAGTTGCCCTTGTATGCGGGGAATTTGGCCACGCTGTCCACCGGCACGCCAAAATACTGGAACTCTCCGTACGAGGCCATCATCTTGCCGCTGTCCGGCGAGGTGGGGTCTTTGTCTTCGGCGGTGTAGCCGGCTATGTACTTGCCCACGGGGTGGAACTCCACAGTGGCGTAAACGCGCATGTCCTTTGCCATGGCGTGGCCGATGATGAGCGAGCCGCCCGGCAACGCGTTGCCGGGGTCGGCCTTGATCAGGATACGCTCCTTGCCGGCCTCGGTGTCGCAGCCCTCCACCTCGTCCGTTATGTTCAGCACGCCGCCGGCCGGGATTACGGTCTTGAAAGCGGTTTGGTTGGAAAGGCGGCGATGGGTCAGCGCCCTGGCCGGCAGCAGCAGGTCGCGCTGCGCCGTAACGCCCGCGCCCGCGTTGGCGCCGTTGGCGAATACGATGTCTTCCGTGGCCGCCGGCACACGCCCCGCGCTCCAGTTGGCCGGGGTGTCATAGTCTGAGCTTTGGCCGCCCACCCAGTAGTTGGCCTTGGTGGCGCGCATGTTCACCATGAGCTTGTATTCGGCGCGGCATGCTGAGTCGGAAGCCGTTTCGCGCACCAGCACCTCTATCCAGTAGGTGGACGAGGTTACGCCCTCGTGTTCCGGCACGTTTGTCATAGTGATGAGCCCTGTCGCCGGGTCGAAGTCCAGGCCGTTGTCTCCACTGCTCGAGTTGAGCGACAGCTCCACGTGGCGGCCCGACTCGGGCAGGTATTTGGCAGCCATGCCGGTGGCCGAGCCTATCTGTTTGAAGAAGTTGAACACGTTGTACGAGTCGCCGCGCATGATGGGTATCACGCCCACGTGTCCCGACACGAGTTCCGTGGAGAGGGAACTGATGTTGTCGCCCACCGACGATATGATGAACGGATCGCCCTCCGGCTTGATGGTGAGCCGGCCCGTGGGCGGCGCGGCGCAGTCGTAAGCGGTGGTGCGGCCTTGTGAGTCGGCAACGCTTGTAACCTCCACCTCGTAGATGGCGTAGAGTCCGTTTTCAACGTACTGTTGCGGCGACGGCAGCCCGGCAAGGCTCTCCCCGTTGTAAATGCGCCCCTTTGCGTCTGCGAAGGCCAACAGGTCGGTTTGCAGCGTCAGCCCGCTCCCCTGCTCCACCAACTGCCGTTCCTGCCCGGGCTGCTGGGTGTATAGGCGGTAGTTGTAGGTGAAGGTGAAGCCGGGTGCGCCGGCGTTGGAGCCTATCTGCATGATGGTGCCGCGCAAGTCGTTGTAGCTGCACGCTGTGTTGTCTTCCGAAGAGAAATCCACCACGGGGACGAAGAGCGACTCGGTGGCCGGAATGTCAACCGATGGTATGGCCAGAGGCGTGGCTATCTTGGTGTTGGACGCAGTGGAGGTGATGGCCTTGTAGCCCAAGTTTGTGCCATAGGTGGGATAGTTTGTGGCGTTTATGTCAAACTGCATTTGGTTGCCCGTGGCTGTGGTAACGCCGGCTGCCGTAAGATCCGTAAATCTGTAAAAATACAGGTCTGTTCTGGGCTGCTGGGTGTCGCGCACCAAGTCGTATGGGTACGAGTCCACCGTGCCGTCTCCATCCGTGTCCACGCCTTCGCCCCTTACCATGGACGTTATGGCGTTGTCGTAAAACTTGCAATTGGTGAGTTCGTCCAACTCGCCCGTGCCGCTGAAGTCTCCTATGAACACGGCTCCGCCCCTGTTTAGCACGTTTCCGGTGACGTTGTTGCTTCCAAACTCGCAGTTTCTTATGGCGTGCTGCCCATTGTCGCCATCAAAGGCGTAGGCCGCTCCGTACGGGGCCCCGTTTTGGTAGAATTGGCAGCCGTCAAAGGTGGTGGCGGTGGTGCCTTTGTCGATGTAGACCGCGCCGCCGGCCTTGTCGGCGGTGTTGGCTATGAAGCGGCATTGGCTCACGCTCAGGTTGGTGTATGCCGAGTAGACGGCCGCGCCCCAGTGTGCGCTGTCGTTGGCGAAGGTGCAGTCGGTGATGGCGGCGTTGTCGCAGTGTTCAAGGTTTACCGACCCGTATGTGTTTCCCGTGCCGGGGTAAGGCACGTTGCCGGCGAAGGTGCAGCCGCTGACGGTGGCGGTAACGTTTTTGTTGCTGGCCCGGTTGGTGGCGTTGATGATTCCCCGCGAGACATTGGAGGTGCTGGTGGTCTTGCCGTTGCCGTTGAATATGCTGTTGGTAACGCTGAGAGTGCAGTTTTGGTTGTCGTTTACGGCTACTCCCGCCCCCACCGTTACGAACGGCCCCTTGCCGTTCTGTGCCACGCAGCGGTCTATGGAGATGGTGCAGCCCTTGGTGTCGTTGGCGCGTATGAGTCCGTAGGCCAGTGTGCCCGAGGAGCTGTATCCGTTGGCAATGAAATTGTGTAGCGACAAGCTCGCGTTGGTGCAGTTGTTTTGCATATCCACAAAGGTGCCGAGGTCGCTCCACTCTGCCTTGCTCTCAGTCAGCTCTTCGTATGTAAGGCCGTCTATATGCAGGCTTGCCCCGGTGGACGAGCCGTCAAAGACGAACACCCCGGAAGTCCTCACCGTGGCAAGGCGGGTGGTGTAGCGCAGGGGGTTGCGTATGGGCTGGCCGCCGCAGGTGTTGGCCGCGTTGAGCTGGTCCATTGGGGCGTAGCCGCCGAAGATGTTGACATGCACCCCGGCGCCAAACTTGTAGGGATCCCTATTCGCAGTCTGGTCGTCTGCAGCATAGTCGTAGCCTATGGCGTAGTCGCCGCCCTCTATGTAGATGTTGTGGGTGCCGGCGGTTTTCACCACGGCCTTTATGGCCTGGTCTATGGACTTGAACGCGGTGGCCCAGCCCTGGCCGTTGTTGGAGCTTTGGCCGGCGGAGCGCGACACGTAGTAGTCGGCCGCAAGTGCCGCGGGTGCGAAGAAAGCGTTTGAGTACAGCAAGGCTGCGCAAAGGAGTCTTCTCATAATCGTCTTGTTTATGGAAACGGCCGCGGCGGTCATTGCCACGGCGTATAGTCGAACAATTGCGGCGCGGCCCCGCTGCCTTCCTCTTCCACGTCGTCCCCGAAATCTGGTTTCGGCAGGGATTCCCCGTTGGTTCCCACCACTGTGGCCCCTGGATCTATGCCGAGCAGCAACCCCGCCATTGGCGGGGAATACCTTCTCTTCCCACTCATAAAATTCTGCCTTGTATGTAGCTGTTCCTTTTTGCGGTTGCAAAGTTAATAAAAATAAAACGAAAAGTGACAGGCGGAGAGCCGTGCGCATACGAAAACCGGCGGTACCAAGGCGTGGTACTAACAATACCAAGGCGTGGTACTAACGGTACCAGGGCGTGGTACTAACGGTACCAAGGCGTGGTACCGCAGAAGAAATATGCAAGGCCGGGCCGTTTTTTTTGCCGAAACCATGTGCTTAGACGTGGACGGCCTACCGGTTCTGAACACAGACGTGGCATAAATGGAGAAGTTGTAAGCCACGTTTATGCAATAGCTTTGTATCTACACAAAGGCGGTATGGAGAAGTGGCGGGCCAAGTCCCAAGGCCGCTTCGCTTGCCGGGCCTCCATGCCGTTTTAACACAAAATGCAGGATACGGAAACGGGGGGGGGGGGGTACCCCCCCCCCCCGGGGGTGGGAGGGGGGGGGCCAATGGGGGTTATGTGTTTTGTGCCCCGGGGTTTTTAACACCCTATTGAA
>R18__coassemble_1712_pt1 | contig 20398 bp, 18 predicted proteins | sample R18__metabat2_low_PE_037 | metagenome-assembled genome bin R18
GCGAAACATCCCGCCGTTTCGCCCATATCGGTCATGTTGAGCGTAGCGAAACATCTCGCCGTTTGTGGTGGATTCTTCGGTCGCTCCCGCTCCCTCTGAATGACGCATGGTGGAATATGTGATTCTTCGGTCGCTCCGGCTCCCTCTGAATGACGCATGTTGGAATATGTGATTCTTCGGTCGCTTCCGATCCGAATGACGGATGTTGATGTTGCAATGTCTTACGGAAAAAACGCCCCTCTCGGCGTTGTGCTTTCCAGTCCAAACTTATAACTTCGCCCCGTATACAAACCAAAACAAACAACAACCACCTAAAAACCGGAAATATGGAGAAGTACAATTTCAACGCCGGGCCGTGCGTGCTGCCAAGGGAGGCGGTGGAGGCCACGATAGAAGCCATACGCGATTTCGACGGCACGGGCATAGGCTTGCTGGAAATATCGCACCGCACGCCCGGGTGGGAGCGCATAATGGCCGAGACAAGGCAGCTGTGGAGGGACCTGCTCGGGATACCGGACAACTATGAGGTGCTCTTCCTCGGGGGAGGCGCCAGCACGCAGTTCTTCACCGTGCCGGCCAACCTGCTGAACAAGAAGGCCGCCTACCTGCAGACCGGCGTGTGGGCCAAGAAGGCCATAAAGGAGGCGAAGCTCTTCGGGCAGGTGGAGACCGTGGCGTCGTCGGAGGACCGCAACTACACCTACGTGCCAAAGGGCTACGAGGTGTCGGCCGATGCCGACTACTTCCACATCACCACCAACAACACCATCTACGGCACAGAGATAAGGCACGACATGGACTGCCCGGTGAACCTCGTGGCAGATATGTCGAGCGACATAATGAGCCGCCCGGTGGACGTTTCCAAATACGCCATGATATACGGTGGGGCGCAGAAGAACGTGGGGCCGGCCGGGGTTACCTTCGTGATAGTGCGCAGGGACATACTGGGCAAGATTGGGGACCGCAGCTACATGAACCCGCTGCCCACCATGGTGGACTACCGCACGCACGCCGCAGCGGAAGCCAAGAACATATCCATGTTCAACACCCCGCCGGTGTCGGCCATCTTCGTGATGCACGAGACGCTCAAGTGGGTGAAGAACCTCGGAGGCGTGGAGGAGATGAACAAACTCAACACCCACAAGGCCGGGCTGCTCTACGGAGAGATAGACCGAAACAGGATGTTTGTGGGCACGGCCGAGAAAGAGGACCGCTCCATAATGAACGTATGCTTCGTGATGGCGCCCGAGCACAAGGACAAGGAAGCCGCATTCATGGATTTCGCCAAGGAGCGCGGCATGGTGGGCATAAAGGGACACCGCTCCGTGGGCGGATTCAGGGCTTCGCTGTACAACGCTTGCCCGGTGGAGGCCGTGGAGGCCCTGGTGGAGTGCATGAAAGACTTTGAAGCCAAATTCTAAAAACGAAGGGACATGAAGAAAGTTCTGGTGGCCACGGAGAAGCCGTTCGCAGCCGTGGCCGTTGACGGCATAAGGAAAGAGATAGAGGGTGCGGGCCACGAGCTTGTGCTCTTGGAGAAATACACGGAGGTGGGGCAGCTCTTGGAAGCCGTGGCCGATGCGGACGCAATGATAGTGCGGTCCGACAAGGTTACCACGGAGGTGATAGACGCTGGCGCAGCCCTCAAGCTCGTGGTAAGGGCGGGCGCAGGTGTGGACGCGATAGACACCAAGTATGCCAAGGAAAAGGGGGTTGTCGTGGAGAACACGCCGGGGCAGAACGCCAATGCGGTGGCCGAGTTGGTGTTCGGAATGCTGCTCTACACCGTGCGCAACCGCTACGACGGAAAGGCCGGCACCGAGCTGAAAGGGCGCAAGATGGGCCTGTTGGCTTTCGGCAACACAGGAAAGAACGTGGCGAGGGTGGCGAAGGGCTTCGGAATGGACGTGTACGCCTACGATGCCTTTTGCCCGGCAGAGGTGATAGAGGCCGCCGGGGTGAAGCCGGTGGGCAGCCCTGAGGAGCTTTTCGGCACCTGTGACATAGTGTCTCTGCACATACCAAAGACCCCAGAGACCGTGGGGAGCATAAACTACGACTTGGTGGGCAGGCTGCCGAAGGGCGGCATACTCGTGAACACCGCACGCCAGGAAGTGATAAACGAGCCAGACATGGCAAGGCTGATGGCCGACAGGGGAGACTTGTCGTTCGTAACCGACATAAAGCCCGGCAATGACGAGGAGCTGAAAGCCTTCGGCAACCGCTACTTCTCCACGCCGAAGAAGATGGGGGCGCAGACGGCAGAGGCCAATATCAACGCCGGCATTGCCGCGGCAAAGCAGATAGTGGCCTTCCTCGCGGACGGCACGGTGATGTACCAGGTGAACAAGTAGGGCCATGGCTACAATAAAACCATTCCGCGGCATACGGCCACCGAAGGAACTTGTGGAGAGGGTGGAGAGCCGCCCCTATGACGTGCTGGATTCGGAAGAGGCCAGGGCGGAGGCCGCCGGCAACGAGATGAGCCTATACCATATCATCAAGCCTGAGATAGACTTCCCCGAGGGCACTTCGGAATACGACCCGAGGGTGTACGAAAGGGCTGCGGAGAACTTCAAGAAGTTCCAAGACCGGGGCTGGTTGGTGCAGGACTCCAAGGAACTGTACTACATATACGCCCAGACTATGGACGGCAAGACGCAGTATGGCATTGTGGTGGGCGCCCATGTGGACGACTATATGCAGGGGCGTATAAAGAAACACGAGCTTACACGCCGAGACAAGGAGGAAGACCGCATGAAACACGTGCGGGTGAACGATGCCAACATAGAGCCTGTCTTCTTCGCATACCCTGACAATGAAAGGCTCGATTCCATCATAATGCGCTATGCCGCGACAGAACCCGAGTACGACTTTGTAGCGCCGGTGGACGGCTTCCGCCACCGCTTGTGGATAGTGGCGGACGATGAAGACATAAAGGCTGTAACGGACGAGTTCGGACGGATGCCGAGCCTGTACATAGCAGACGGGCATCACCGCAGTGCGGCCGCGGCGCTCGTGGGGGCGGAAAAGCAAAGGCAGAACCCGGTGCATAAGGGAGACGAGGAGTACAACTACTTCATGGCCGTGTGTTTCCAGGCTTCGCAGCTCACCATACTCGACTACAACCGAGTGGTGAAAGACCTCAACGGACTTACGGAGGAGGAGTTCATTGCCGCCTTGGGAGGGAATTTCATCGTTGAGGACAAGGGTGTGGAGGCTTACAAGCCGGCACGCCTGCACGAGTTCTCGCTGTATGTGGGCGGGCGTTGGTATTCGCTCACAGCGAAGCCCGGCACTTATGACGGCGCCGACCCAATCGGGGTGCTTGACGTGGACATATCCTCGCGCCTAATCCTTGACGGAATACTCGGAATAAAGGACTTGCGTTCAGACAAGCGGATAGACTTCGTGGGCGGACTGCGCGGTCTCGGAGAACTGAAACGCCGTGTGGACAGTGGGGAAATGGCCATGGCCTTGGCCCTCTACCCAGTATCCATGCGGCAGATAATGGACATAGCGGACAGCGGCAAGATAATGCCGCCCAAGGCAACGTGGTTTGAGCCTAAGCTTCGCTCGGGCTTGGTAATACACAAGCTTTCTTGACGACAAAGTACGGGCCAGGCGGTTTGCTGCCTGGCCCGTACTCCTTTTCATACGGCAACACTATTGCCGGCAGCCATGCTGTGGGTACTTTGCACGGCTTGGGCCTGCCGTTTTTATTTTTTTGTGTTAACTTCGCCGCCGACAACCGTCTTACGAACCACAAAAGCGAACCGCCTATACGCAAAACTCTACTCTGTAACAACAAGGGATAGACAGGATGGACAAATACACAGACATGGCCGACGAGCAGTTGGCCATGGCCTACGTGCAAGGGGACAACAGGGCGTTTGACTTGCTGCTTGAGCGCAACCAGTCAAGGCTGTTCGCATACATAATGTTCGTGGTGAGGGACCGCCAGGCAGCGGACGACATTTTCCAGGAGACTTTCGTGAAAATCATCACCAAGCTGCAGTTGGGCAGGTATTTGCCCACCGGCAAGTTTTCTGCGTGGATGATATGCATAGCGCACAACGCCATCATGGATTGGTTCCGCGACCGCAAGGCGGACCGCATTGTGGAGGTGGAAGACGGCAACGACCTTTCCAATTTTTCGGGCGGCGAATCGGTGGAACCGGGTTTGGAAGATGCCATTGTTAGGGAGCAGGTGCTCTGCGACGTGAAGCGGCTTATGGAGGGCTTGCCGGCCGTGCAGAGGGAGGTCGTACACATGCGATACTACCAGCAGTTGCCTTTCAAGGAGATAGCCCAGGTTACGGGGGTGAGCATAGGCACCGCGCTTGGACGTATGCGCTACGCACTGATAAACATGAGGCGCAAGGCACGCCGTCATGGTATGGCCTTGCAATTGCAGTAGACAAGATTGGTGGTGTGCGGCTGTCCATTTTCGGCCGCGGATGATTGAATGCGTAATCCCCACGGGCGGCTAATGCATCCCGTGGGGATTACAATTTTGCCGGTCTTGGCTACCGGCAGCCGACAGCCCTTATTGCTGCGGCCCTGTCTGTCGCTCCGAAGATGTAACTGCCGCTAACCAACACGTCGGCGCCGGCATCGGCGAGCAACGCGGCGTTTTCCGCTTGCACACCCCCGTCCACCTCTATCAAAGCCCCGGAGCCGGCCATGTCTATCATCCGCCTTAGGGCGGCAACCTTCTCAACTGCGTGCGGTATGAATTTCTGTCCCCCGAACCCGGGGTTTACACTCATCACCAGGGCCAGGTCTATATCTTCCACCACACATTCCAATGCCGACACCGGCGTGGCGGGGTTCAGTGCTACCCCGGCCTTCATGCCCGCCGCACGTATCTGTTGGATGGTGCGGTGCAGGTGGGTGCAGGCCTCGGCGTGGACAGTTATCACGGCCACCCCCGCTTTGGCTGCGGCCACGATGTAATTCTCAGGGTGCACTATCATGAAGTGCGCGTCAAGCGGTATTGTGGAGACCCCGGCCACGGCTTCCACCACTGGGAAACCGAAAGATATGTTCGGCACGAACGAGCCGTCCATAATGTCCAGGTGCAGCCAGTCGGCACCCTTGCGGCACACATCCTCCACGTCTTCCGCCAACCTCCCGAAGTCTGCCGACAGCAGGGAAGGCGCCACAATAATATTCCTTTCCATTGGGCGGGTCAGTTTAGGCATCGCAGTTCGGTGTGCCCGTCCACCTTTATGGCGCGGAAAGTGTGGGCCACTTGCTTTATCGTCCACAGCGTGGCTTCTGACGGGCCTTCGCATTGCTGTGTGAAGCTGTGTGTAAAATCTTGCATAGGCTTTGTTGTCTTGTTTGCTTGTCAACGTGTGCCGTGGAGCGTTTATTGTCTTAGGTGTGTCGTTTTTGTCGGATTACGCAAACATGGAGCAGTCCAATAATCACGGGTTTGTGGCCGGTGTTCGGAGAAATAGCCTAACTTCGCAACCAAAGCACCGCCGCAAGTGAAACCTAAAACCGACTTAAAATGGAAGAGATAACGGCAGCCAACTTTGAGAGCTCCTATGCCGACCCGATAGAAATGAGGCAGATAGACAAGTTTGTGTGCCAGGAAATGGGCCGCCAGATACACCGCTATATAAAGGCCATGTCCGGGCTGAAAACGACAATGGACCGCTTTGAGGAGGGGATCGCCGGCCTTTCGGTGCCTGAAAAGGAGAAGGCCATAGCCCGGTATATAGACCTCAACCGCAGGGTGCTGGACGGCTTGGATCTAAAGATGGTGTTGGCAAGGGCTATGGCTAACTATTGCGACACGTTCTCCTATTTCACGGAGATGGTGAACGACTGGCACAAGATGTCCATGTACTTGGAGAGGATAAAGGAGAAGTACATACAGTTCCACAAGGTGTTTGAGCAAGATGGCAAGTTGGGAATAAAGGATCACAAGGGTGGGGTGGTGTTGCAACCGAGGTACGATTTCCTACGCACTTGCTACGCCTATGCCGGGGACTTGTGCATGATGCCGGTGGTGGCGGAAAAAGACGGGAAAATGGGCCTGGTGCTGCCGGATGGAAATGACACGGTGGTGGCCCCGTTCGTATATGACGACATAGCCCTAAGGGACGAATATCCGTTTTTCGAGGCTTCCAAGGACGGGGCTACTTGCCTGCTCGGCAATGACGGCTCTGAACTGGGATAGGTCGGTGTCAGCCCTTGGGCTTTGAAATCCAAAAACGGCGGTGGGTATGCGCTTTTGGGCGAAAAACGGTAATTTTGCAAAAAGAACAACCGTGCGCTGATGAACGATAGCGAGAAGACGCTCAACCGATTCGCCACAAGGGTGAGGCAGCTGCTGATGCAGTATGGACAGGCCATGGAGGAAAATGCCGGCCTGAAAGCTGCGGTGGAGGAAAGGGACAGGCGCATAGACGGGCTGGAGGAAAGGCTCAAGGATGCCATCCACGACTACCAAAGCTTGAAGACCGCGAGGATGATAGAGGTTACCGACGGCGACGTGGAAGCTGCACGCAAGAGGGTGGCCAAGCTGATTAGGGACGTGGAGAAGTGCATAACGCTGTTGGGCGGAAACGAAGAGGCACTATGAACGAGGCGGAAAAGGAAAAAAGACACATAACACTCAATCTATACGACACCAAAATCCCCGTTTACATAGATCCGGAGGACGAGGAGATGTACCGCAAGGCCGGAAGCCTTATAACGCAGACTGTTAACAACTATGCATCGGTCTACAAGGGCTTTCGGAGCGACAAGGAAATGCTGTACATGGCGCTTATAGACATAGCCCTGATGTACGAGCGCGAAGCGGGAAAGAACGACATCGGCCCGGTGGAGGAACTTATGGCCGGGCTGTCCGAGGAGATTGAGGCCGCGCTGTCATAGTGGCCGCGAGCATCCGTAGGCGCATAGGCTGGGATACTAAGGCATAAATGACAACAAATTAAAAACTCAAAAAACAAAAATGGACATAATAACCATAAGTGTGGCATTGGCTTGCCTTGCAGCCGGCGCAGTGGCCGGATACGCAGTTTTCAGGTATGTGGCCAAGGGCAAATACAACCGTATTATGGCGGATGCCGAAAAAGAGGCGGAGGTCATAAAGGAGAAAAAGCTCCTTGAAGTGAAAGAGAAGTTCATCAACAAGAAGAGCGAGTTGGAAAAGGAGGTGCAGCAGCGCACAAGGGAAATACAGCAGAGCGAGAACAAGCTCAAGCAGAGGGAAATATCCCTGAACCAAAGGCAGGAAGACCTGGGACGGAAGAAAGTCGAGATAGAACAGGGACAGCAGCGCATAGAGAATGAGAAGAAAATGCTGGCCATACGCCACGAGGAACTTGACAAGATGCAAAGCGAGGAACGGGCAAAGCTGGAGGAACTCTCCGGGCTCAGCGCGGACGAGGCCAAGTCAAGGCTTGTGGAAAGTCTCAAGGATGAAGCCAAGACGGCGGCAGCCAGTTATGTGAACGAGATTATGGATGAGGCCAAGCTGAATGCGAACCAGCAGGCCAAGAAAATTGTCATACAGACCATACAGAGGGTTGCCACGGAGACTGCCATAGAAAACTCCGTGAGCGTGTTCCACATAGACAATGATGAGATAAAGGGCCGCATCATAGGGCGTGAGGGGCGAAACATCAGGACTTTGGAAGCAGCCACGGGAGTGGAAATCGTTGTGGACGACACACCGGAAGCCATAGTCATATCGGCTTTTGACCCGGTGCGCAGGGAGGTGTGCCGCCTCGCTTTGCACCAATTGGTGGCTGACGGACGGATACACCCAGCCAGGATAGAAGAAGTTGTTGCCAAGGTGAAAAAGCAGCTTGAAAGCGAGATAATAGAGACCGGCAAGCGCACCACGATAGACCTTGGCATACACGGCCTACATCCTGAATTGGTAAGGATGGTGGGAAAAATGAAGTACCGTTCATCATATGGGCAGAACCTCCTGCAGCACGCACGTGAGACAGCCAACCTCTGCGGTGTGATGGCAGCCGAGTTGGGACTCAACCCCAAGAAGGCTAAGAGGGCTGGGCTGCTGCACGACATAGGAAAGGTACCCGACGAGGAGAACGAACTGCCGCACGCAATATATGGAGGGAAGCTTGCTGAAAAGTACAAGGAGAAACCGGACATATGCAATGCAATAGCCGCTCACCACGACGAGGTGGAGATGAACACGCTGTTGGCGCCAATTGTGCAGGTGTGCGATGCCATATCCGGTGCCAGACCCGGTGCCAGGCGAGAGATTGTGGAGGCTTACATAAAGAGGCTGAACGACCTTGAAGCCATCGCCATGAGCTATCCCGGGGTAACAAAGACCTATGCCATACAGGCCGGTAGGGAACTGAGGGTAATTGTGGGGGCCGACCAGATTACGGACAACGACACCGAAAGGCTTAGCGGAGATATCGCAACCAAGATACAGAACGAGATGACCTATCCCGGGCAGGTGAAGATAACCGTGATAAGGGAGACCCGTGCGGTGGCCTATGCCAAGTAGGCCGCAGTGTTGAGACCAGTTTCAACCAAAAAACAAAATAACAATTAAGACCTATGGACGAGAAAAGAGTTTACCTCTTCGGCAACGGCAAGGCCGAGGGTAAGGCAGACATGAAAAACTTGCTCGGCGGCAAGGGTGCCAACCTGGCCGAGATGAACCTTATAGGCGTGCCGGTGCCTCCGGGATTCACAATAACAACAGATGTTTGTAACGAGTATTTCGTAAAAGGCAAGACCGCAGTGGTTTCCCTGCTCAAAGCCGATGTTGAAAAGGCTGTGGAGCACGTGGAAAACCTCATGGCATCAAAATTTGGAGACCCGTCCAACCCACTTCTTATGAGTGTGCGTTCCGGCGCACGAGCTTCAATGCCGGGAATGATGGATACGATACTCAACCTTGGTCTCAATGACGTGGTGGTTGAGGGATTGGCCAAAAAGACCGGCAACGAGCGTTTCGCCTTTGACAGCTACCGCCGCTTTGTGCAGATGTACGGAGATGTGGTGCTCGGAATGAAGCCCGTTAACAAGGAAGACATAGATCCGTTTGAGGCTATAATACAGCAAGTAAAGGCCGAGAGGGGCATCAAACTTGACAACGACATGACTGTTGAAGAGCTGAAGAAGCTCGTCAAGCTCTTCAAGGAAGCCATAAAGGCCCAGACAGGCTGCGATTTCCCAGATGATCCGATGGAGCAGCTTTGGGGAGCGATATGTGCCGTGTTTGACAGCTGGATGAACGAGCGAGCCATCCTCTACCGCAAGATGGAAGGCATACCGGCTGAATGGGGCACTGCTGTCAATGTCATGGCGATGGTGTTTGGCAACATGGGCGAGATATCTGCCACCGGCGTATGCTTCAGTAGGGATGCAGCCACGGGCGAGAACGTTTTCAATGGGGAGTACCTTGTGAACGCCCAGGGTGAAGATGTGGTGGCAGGCATACGCACGCCGCAGCAGATAACCAAGCGCGGCTCTGTGGCTTGGGCTGAAAACCAGGGCATAAGCGAAGACATCCGTAAGGCGGAATACCCCTCTATGGAGGAAGCCATGCCTGAGATTTTTGCTCAACTTGACGAATTGCAAAACAAGTTGGAGAAGCACTACCGAGACATGCAGGATATGGAATTCACCGTGCAGGAGGGCAAGCTTTGGTTCTTGCAAACCCGCAGCGGAAAGCGCACCGGAACAGCTATGGTGAAGATAGCCATGGACTTGCTTGCCGAGGGAGAAATAGACGAGCAGACCGCACTCATGCGTTGCGAGCCGGGAAAGTTGGACGAACTTCTGCACCCCGTGTTTGACAAGATTGCGTTGAGCCAGGCAAAGGTGCTGACCCGCGGTTTGCCCGCATCGCCGGGAGCTGCTTCCGGGCAGATTGTCTTCTTCGCGGATGATGCGGAGAGGTGGCACGAAGATGGCAAGCAGGTCATAATGGTCCGTATAGAAACGTCGCCTGAAGACCTTGCCGGAATGTCCGCCGCGGAAGGGATACTCACCGCGCGTGGTGGTATGACTTCGCACGCAGCCGTTGTTGCCCGAGGCATGGGTAAGTGCTGCGTGTCAGGTGCCGGTGCCATAAACGTGGACTACAAGGCACGCACAGTGGAAATAGAGGGTACACTGTTCCGCGAGGGAGACTACCTGTCTCTCAACGGCTCCACCGGAGAGGTGTACCAGGGAGAGGTGCAGACCCGTCCGGCGGAGATTGGAGGGGATTTGGCCAACCTTATGTCCCTTTGTGAGAAATACACACGCCTGGAAGTGCGCACCAATGCCGACACGCCCCACGATGCCGAGATTGCACGCCATTTCGGGGCCAAGGGTATCGGCTTGTGCCGCACGGAACACATGTTCTTTGAAAGCGACAAGATACTCGCCATGCGCGAGATGATATTGGCCGACGACGTGGCGGGTAGGGAGAAAGCCTTGTCCAAGCTGCTGCCTTACCAGAAGGCTGATTTTGAGGGTATCCTGAAAGCTATGGACGGCTATCCGGTGAACATACGTTTGCTGGATCCGCCGCTGCACGAGTTTGTGCCGCACGACCTCAAAGGACAGGAAATCGTGGCCAAGGAGATGGGTGTTACAGTGTCGTACATACAGAAGCGTGTGGAGTCTCTCAGCGAGCACAACCCCATGCTCGGACACCGCGGCTGCCGCCTTGGCAACACCTTCCCGGAAATCACAGCCATGCAAACCAGGGCTATAATGTCTGCGGCCTGCGAGTTGAAGAAGCAAGGCCTGAACCCCAAACCGGAGATAATGGTGCCGCTTATCGGCATATTGTACGAGTTTGAAGCCCAGGAAAAGGTGATACGTGCGGAGGCCGAGAAAGTGTTTGAAGAGGAAGGAGTAAGGGTGGACTTCAAGGTGGGCACCATGATAGAGGTGCCTCGTGCGGCTTTGACAGCCGACCGCATAGCCACGCGTGCGGAGTACTTCTCTTTCGGCACCAACGACCTCACGCAGATGACTTTCGGATACAGCCGTGACGACATAGCTAGCTTCCTGCCGATATACTTGGAGAAGAAGATATTGAAGGTGGATCCTTTCCAGGCTTTGGACCAGCATGGTGTGGGGCAGCTCATAGAGATGGGTGTGAACAAGGGTCGTTCCGTGCGCCCCGACCTCACTTGCGGAATATGCGGCGAACACGGCGGAGAGCCGTCTTCCGTCAAGTTCTGCCACAAGGTCGGTCTCAACTATGTAAGCTGCTCGCCTTTCCGCGTGCCTATTGCCCGTTTGGCTGCTGCGCAGGCCGTAGTGGAAGGATAGCAAGGAGCTAACCCCAAGTGTATGAAAACCGGCGGAAACCTTTTGAAAGGGGTTTCCGCCGGTTTGTTTTTATACGTTTGCCAATGGAAACATTGCTTGTATGCCAACCCGTTTTGCAACCCCATTGCTATCCGATAAAAGAATATGGAACTACCGGATTTGCCATCCTTTTGAATACATAATTGGCGGTACCAAGGCGTGGTACATGCAATACCAAGGCGTGGTACCGTTAGTACCACGCCTTGGTACTAACGGTACCGGCCTGTGGTATTGTTGCCGGAGAGCAATGGCCTTACACGGATTACTCCATGGCAGCCCTTATGTTCCTTACCAACCCTTGGTATTTTGCCCTCTTTACTGCGCTTCCCTTGAACAGGCTTGCATATTTCTCGGGAGTGAGGGCGAGCCAGTCGGCTTTTTTCATGGATAGCAGTTCAGGGCTTGGCTTTAAGGATTCCTCGGATGTGGGGTGTGAGAAGCGGTTCCAAGGGCAAGCCCTTATGCATTCGTCGCACCCATATATGCGTCCGCCCATCCGGCTTTTTATTTCCGGCGGTATTTCCCCCCGGTTTTCTATCGTTTGGTAAGAAAGGCATTTTTCGGAAGCGAACGCCGTTGTTCCGTCTTCCATTTTGGCGATGGCCTTGGTGGGGCAGGCCGTTATGCACCTTTGGCAGTTTCCGCAGCGGTTTTCCATAGGCTTGTCGTAGGCGAGTTCGCAGCTCAGCAGCAGTTCCCCGAGGAAGAACATGCTCCCGGCCCGCGGTATTATCAGCTGGTGGTTCCGCCCCGTCCACCCGATACCGGCTTTTTCGGCCCAATAGCGTTCCAAAATGGGTGCCGAGTCGCAAAACGCCCTGTACCAGACACCCTCCGACACCCCTTCCGTCCATTCCGCGAACCCGAGTGCGGCGGCCATTTCCCTGAGTTTCCCTTTTACGACGTGGTGGTAGTCTTGCCCGTAGGCGTATGCCGCGATTTGCATTTCCCCCGATGGCATGCGCGTTTGCGGTGCATAGTTCAAGGCTACAGACACTATGCTCACAGCCCCCGGCATCAGCAGGGTGGGGTCGAGGCGCTTGTCGGTGTTGCGGGCCATGTAGTCCATTCCGGCGTGTCCGCCGTTGCCTGTCCACCTTGCCAGGTTTTCCGCCGCACGCTTGTCCACGGGGCCGGCCTTTGCTATGCCGCAGGCGGAAAAGCCGAGGCGTGCCGCTTCCGCCTTTATGCTATTGGAAAGTCTTGAAAGCGTATCCATTGTCCCTTAGCCACGCCAATGACAGCGGCAGTGCTTGGTGGAGCTTGCCAATGCTGCGTTCCGAGTCGTGGAACGTTATTATGGAGCCGTTGCGGGTGTAGCGTTTCACGTTGTTGAATACGCCCTGCGCAGTCATCCACTTGGAGTAGTCCCTCGTTACCAGGTCCCACATCACGATTTTGTATTTCCTTGCTATCCAGGCGTATTGCAGCGGTTTCATCCAGCCGTGTGGAGGGCGGAAAAGGTCTGTGTGCAGCAGTGCGTCCGCCTTGTCTATGTTGTCCCCGTATTCGAAGATGGAGTGTTTCACCCCCCCCATGTGGTTGAATGTGTGGTTTCCTATCCGGTGCCCTTCCTCCACCACCCGGTTGTATATGTCGTGGTGCCTCATGGCGTTTTCCCCCACCATGAAGAATGTGGCCTTTGCCCCGAATGCTTTCAGGGTGTCCAGGACGAACGGCGTGGCTTCTGGCACCGGGCCGTCGTCAAAGGTAAGGTAGACGGCCTTTTGGCCGGGGTCCATACGCCACAATGCCGTGGGGTATAGCCACCTGAGCCAAAAGGCCGGCTGTTCTATGACCATGTGTTCACCTCGGGGCGTTCCCGCCCTTGGCCAGGTATTGGCGGTAGTATCCGTCCGCCTTCCCCCCCCACTTCTTTGAGAGTGCGGGATCGGTTGAAGCGGCCAGTTCCGCCATGCTGTTGATGATGTAGAGCTGGGTCATGCAGTCGTCCTGCATGTTTGCGAACTTGCCGCCGGCCAGACTCAGGTACCACTTGACGTATTGCTCGGCAGTGCCGCAGACTTTGTCTATGGTCTGCCTTGCCTTGTCTTTCTGCCCGGCGAGTATGTATCCGCGTGCAATCTCGTGCCCGCCGCTCATGTAGGTCATCGGAATGTTGGTCGCCGGCAGCTCTTTCTCGGCCATGGCGAGCACTTTCTGGGCCTTGTCTGTCTTTCCCTCGCCGGCCAGCGCGGCGGCCAGCCGCCCGAGCAGGCTGCGGTGTGTGTAGCACATCCTCGTTACCGTCTCGTCCAGGTATATGCCGGGCATGGATACGTTGCCGAACTTGAACCTCTCGGTTACGTTGCGGTAGGCCTTTTCCGTGTCGAAGTTCTTGGCGCCGGGCTTGTTGGTGGTGAAGGGTGTGATGCGGCTTGCAAGGCCCTCCTGCACGAAGTTGTCGCCCAGGTTCATGTAGTTTTCAGACCCTACGGTCGATGCCACGTATATGGGCCTTGTCCAGTTGGCGTTGGCTATCAGTTCGAGCATCATGAGGTCTCCCTTGTACAGGGCCCTCTTTCCGGCGAGCGATATGACCATGCGGTCCGGTATGGAGTCGGCTGCCATCATCATTCCGCTCTTCCTCACGGCTTCCTTGTCTATCGTGACGTAGACGGTGTCTGTGGGAATGAAGTGCGAGCCTTGGTCTTTTGATCGCACCCACCTGTCGAGTATGTTTTTCAGTTCGAAGGGGTCGTCCCCGTATTCCTTGGCGGCCTGCTCGGGCGATTGGCGGTAGTATTCCCGCAGGGCTTCCTCCATTTCAGGCCTTACCTCCACGTATTCGTTGGTGCCGGAGCAGTAGTCCAGCCTGGGCCATGTTATGGGCATGGCCGGCGAGTCGTATGCCGGGCGCTTCATCTGGTCTATGTACCAGTCTGTCTGCAGGTAGCTCAGGTTGCACACCCTTGCGTCCGTCCTCACCCCTTCCACTTCCTGGTTGTACCATAGCGGGAAGGTGTCGTTGTCTCCGTTGGTGAATATTACGGGGTTGCCCTCCTGTTGCAGTGTCATGAGGTAGTTCTGGCCGAAGTCGCGGCAGGCGTATCGTCCGCTGCGGTCGTGGTCGTCCCACGTCTGCGACACCATTTGCAGCGGCACCATGAGGCAGGCCGCCGAGACCGCTGCCGCCACCGCCGTGTCCGCCCGGCGTATCCGCTTCTTGGCTATGTCCACGAGTGCGGCCACCCCGAGTCCGCACCATATTGCGAAGGCGTAGAACGAGCCGGCGTATGCGTAGTCTCGCTCGCGGGGTTGCAGTGGAGTCTGGTTGAGGTAGACCACGATGGCCAGCCCCGTCATGAAGAAGAGGAAGAACACCGTCCAGAACTGCCTTATGCCCCTCTTGCCGCGCCATGCCTGCCAGAACAGCCCCACAAGGCCGAGCAGCAGCGGCAGGCAGTAGAAGACGTTGCGCCCCTTGTTGTTTTTCAGTTCGTCGGGCAGGGTGTCCTGGTCGCCTAACCTTAGGTTGTCTATGAAAGGAATGCCGGTGAGCCAGTTGCCGTGTGTCAGTTCCCCGTGCCCCTGTATGTCGTTCTGGCGGCCGGCGAAGTTCCACATGAAGTAGCGCCAGTACATGAAGTTGCACTGGTACGACAGGAAGAACTTGATGTTTTCAAGCATGGTGGGCATTTTCACCATTATCTGCTCGCCGCAGCGGTCGTAGGGCACCTGGTAGCCTTCCACCCCGCCCATCCAGCTTTCGTAGGCCTGTGTGTGCGACGAGCTGTGCATCCGCGGGAAGAGCATGTTCTGGGCATACACGTACTTGTCTTTCGTGCTAACCACGAAGTAGGAGTCTTTCTCCCCCTTGTCGGCCTTTTCCTTGCGCTGCCATATCGGTGCGCCCTCTTTCATTTCCGGGCGGCACATGTTGCCTTCCTTCACCAGGGCCACCTGCGATCCGTAGGCTTCGCCGTATAGCAGCGGGCGGTCGCCGTACTGGTCGCGGCTCAGGTAGTTGCCCAGGGTGAATATGTCCTCGGGCGAGTTCTGGTCCATGGGAGGGTTGGCTGACGAGCGTATCACTATCACGGCGTAGCTGGAATAGCCCACCATCAGCATCAGCAGGCAGAGCAGCACGGTGTTCTTGATCCGTGCCGTAACCAGTGGCAGTTTGCGTTTGCGGTCTTCCTTGTCCCTAACCTCGTAGTTGAGGGCGAACCACAGCGCGGCCAGCACCACGATGCCTATCGCCACTGCCGACCATCCGAAGCCGTAGAAGGGAATGCCAAGCAGGGCCACCGAGAGGGTGAAGGCTATGTTCCCGCGCTTGCGGCTGCGGCCGGTGTAGGTCTCACGTATCGCCCATACCACGGTGCACACCAATATGGCTATGTACACTATCAGCCCGGTGTTGAACGGCAGGCCCAGCGTGTTGACGAATAGCAGCTCGAACCATCCGCCCACCGTCACTATTCCCGGCACCACCCCGTAGAGCACCGCCGCCACTATGGCGAACGACACCGCCAGGGCTATGAGGGACCCTTTGGTTTCCACGCCAGGGAACTTGCGGTACACGAACACCAGCACTATGGCCGGTATGCACAGCAGGTTGAGCAGGTGCACCCCTATGGAAAGCCCCGTGAGGTACATTATAAGTATGAGCCAGCGGTCGCTGTGCGGCTCGTCGGCGTGGTCTTCCCATTTCAGTATCAGCCAGAACACGGCGGCCATGAATGCCGAGGAGTATGCGTAAACCTCGCCCTCCACGGCCGAGAACCAGAACGTGTCACTGAAAGCGTATATCAGGGCGCCCGCCATGCCGGAGGCCTCTATGGCCACCATCTTGGCCGCCGTCATGTCAGCCCGGCCTTTCACCACGAGCTTCCGGGCCAGGTGGGTTATCGTCCAGAACAGGAACAATATCGTAAGCGCGCTCAGCAGGGCGCTCATGGCGTTCACCATGAGTGCCACCTGCCCGGGATCGCTTGCGAAGTGTGAGAACAGGTTGGCTGTGAGCATGAAGAACGGGGCCCCGGGCGGATGCCCCACTTCCAACTTGTACCCGGTGAGGATGAACTCCGGGCAGTCCCAGAAGCTCGCCGTGGGCTCGATTGTGGACAGGTAGGCGAAAGCCGCTATGGCGAACGCCACCCAGCCCATGGTCGTGTCAACCAGTCTGAATTGTTTCATATTGTCAATGGATTGTGAAAAATATGGCGCGAAGTTACTGCAAAAACCCCTGAAACAGCCCCGTGCGGCCGCGCAAACGCAAAAAAGGCGGCCCTTTTTGGTTTCGTTAAGAATAAGGCTTACCTTTGCAGCCGCAAAACACAGAGACGATTGATGAAGAACGACAACGCAAAGTTCCAATACCGTATCAACGAGCAGATACGCTGTCGCGAAGTACGAGTTGCTTCCGAGGGCGGTTCCAGCGTGATGCCCACCCGCCAGGCCTTGGACATGGCCAGGCAGCAGGGTGTGGACCTGGTGGAGATATCCCCCAACGCGCAGCCGCCGGTTTGCCGTCTCATCGATTACTCCAAGTTCGTCTACCAGCAGAAGAAGAAGCAGAAGGAGATGAAGCAGAAGCAGGTCAAGGTGGAGACAAAGGAGATCCGCTTCGGCCCGCAGACGGACGACCACGACTACCAATTCAAGCTGAAGCACGCCAAGGAGTTCCTGGAGGAGGGCAACCGCGTGAGGGCGTACGTGTTCTTCCGCGGACGTTCCATAGTGTTCAAGGAGCAGGGTGAGATATTGCTCCTGCGCTTCGCCAACGACTTGGAGGAGTACGCCAAGGTGGAGCAGCTGCCCTCGCTCGAAGGCAAGAAGATGTTCCTCTACCTCGCCCCCAAGAAGGTTACCGTGGTGAAGAAGAGCCAGCAGAAGATGGACCGGGAGCGGCGCGAGGCAGAAGCCAAGGCCCAGGCTTCCGGTGAAAAGCCCTCGGAGGGCCTGCTCGCAAACGCACGCGGCAGCATAGACGCCCTAAAGAAGATGGCCGCAGGGGCGGAGGGTGATAAAGACTGACAAGCACGAAACAAGATAGGCGCGTAACGCCCGGTATGCGTTGCCGCCGGTAAAAACAACAAAACACAAAGCAAAATGCCAAAAATGAAGACCAAGTCCAGTGCAAAGAAGCGGTTTTCCTTCACCGCCACTGGCAAGATCAAGAGACACCACGCTTACCACAGCCACATCTTGACCAAGAAGACCAAGAAGCAGAAGCGCAACCTCGTACACCAGACCCTCGTGGACAAGACCAACGTCAGGGCCGTACGCGAAATGCTCTGCCTGCGCTGAACCGCGCCGTAAGCAACAAATGTCCAACAACAAAAGAAAGGAAACAGAGATATGCCAAGATCAGTGAACCACGTTGCCTCAAGGGCAAGGAGGAAGAAGATACTCAAGCTCACGCGCGGATACTTCGGAGCAAGGAAGAACGTATGGACCATAGCCAAGAACACTTGGGAGAAAGGTCTGACATACGCATACCGCGACCGCCGCAACAAGAAGCGCACATGGCGCGCGTTGTGGATACAGCGTATCAACGCCGCAGCCAGGCTCGAAGGCATGAGCTACTCGCAGCTCATGGGCGCCCTGCACAAGGCCGGCATCGAGATAAACCGCAAGGTGCTGGCCGACCTGGCCGTGAACCACCCCGAGGCTTTCAAGGCTGTGGTGCAGAAAGTGAAGTAAGGCACCGCGCCCGCAGAATTTTGCGGCCGGCGTTTTGAGATAAGGAATGAGCGGCTCCGCCTTTACTGGCGGGCCGCTTTTCTGTTTCCACGCCACATTTCGCGCCGGGAAAAGTATATTCCCAACCATCAGCGAGTGCCTGTTTACGGATACTCCCACTCTATGGAATGTGGTGCGAAACCGCAATCTGGAACACATTGTTGCAGTAAGCATTTGTTACCCAATGCCGCAAGCCTTTGCAAAAGCACTTGTTTTCATCCTAAAAGCATCCTGTTTTCAGCCCAAAAACATACTATTTTCAGCCCAAAAACATCCTGTTTTCGGGGTAAAAAAAACATGGTCTTGCAAGGTCTTGCAAACCAAGTGGTTACAGGCTCTGCACCAAACAAGGCCACGTGTGGACTCGTGGAAAAGATATTGACAACTTACGGACGCTGCCTGGGGGGCTTGAAAGCCGCGTACGCACGGACATCATGCTGTCTTCATGGTTTCCAAATGAGGTTTGCAACCAAGAAAGCGTCCTGTCCGGCTTGGCATGCATTGGTATGTTGCGCGCCAAGCCGCAACGTCTGCGGCTCACAGCTTTTGTGCCGCCTACCGGTGCGAAAAAGGCGGAATGTAGCTAACTTCGCGGTATGCAATCCAAACTCCCACAAAAGGTTTTGGCGGCTTTGGCAGCTTTCGTGCTCCATTTCCCCGTTTCTGCGCAAGACTACCCCTCAATAGCTCCCTCGGCGGTTTTCACCTCGCCCGATGGAGAGGAACAGCAGGGGGCTGAATATTCCGGCAGCGCGCCGGTTCGGGCCCGTTTCACATCCGGCGTTTCGGGGGCGGATGGATGGGAGGCCTATTATGAGTGGCGCTTCTATGCCGAGGGCGTGGCCGAACCATACTTGGTAAGGAGGGAGGAAGACACAGAATACACCTTCACCACGGCGGGAGCGCACACGGTCAAGCTCTACGCCACTTTCTCGCAGGGGGCTGACACATTGTACTATACGGACGAATACTGGGCCGGAGCCGAGCCGCTGCGCATCACCGTGTCGGAGAGCAAGCTTGAGATGCCCAACGCCTTTTCGCCGAACGGAGACGGGATAAACGACATCTACAAGGCCAAGGAGGGCTACCGCTCGATAGTGGAGTTTGATGCGGCCATATACAGCCGCTGGGGGCAAAGGCTGTACCGCTGGAGCGACCCGGCCGGCGGATGGGACGGAAAGGTGGACGGACGGGACGCTGCCCAGGGCGTGTACTACGTGTTAGTGAAGGCGAAGGGGGCCGACGGGCGCAGGTTCAACATACGCCGGGACGTAAACCTGCTGCGCGGCTACACCGAGAAGGAGGCGGTGGCCTCAGATGAATAGCCGCCCCGGGAGACGGGCCGCCCCGGGCGAGGCCGGCTCCATAGAAGTGTACGGGGCCAGGGCTAACAACCTCAAGGGGGTGGACGTGTCCATACCGCGCGGCAGCCTGTCCGTGGTTACGGGGCTGTCCGGTTCGGGCAAGTCGTCGCTCGCCTTTGACACCATATACGCTGAGGGGCAGCGCCGCTACATAGAGACGTTCTCGGCATACGCACGCAATTTCCTCGGTGGTGTGGCCAGGCCGGACGTGGACAAGATCACCGGCCTGAGCCCGGTGATAAGCATAGAGCAGAAAACCACGAGCAACAACCCCAGGTCCACCGTGGGCACCACCACGGAGGTCTACGACTTCGTGCGCCTGCTGTACGCCCGCGCCGCCACGGCTTACAGCCATGTTTCCGGTGAGAAAATGGTGAAATACACCGAGGAGCAGACCATATCGGCAATAATGGACAGCTACCTCGGGCGGAGGATATACCTGCTGGCGCCGCTGGTTAGGCAGCGCAAGGGCCACTACCGTGAGCTTTTCGAGAGCCTTAGGCGGAAAGGGCTGCTGCAAGCCCGCGTGGACGGGGAAATCCTGCCCATAGAGAGGGGCATGAAGACAGACCGCTACCGCAACCACGACATAGAGGCCGTGGTGGACAAGTGTGTGCCATCGGGTAGGGACGACGACCGCCTGGCGCGGAGCATAGCGGAGACTATGAAGATGGGCGAGGGGGCCGCCGTGGTGGTGGACGCCGAGACTGGCGAGGCCCGCACTTTCTCGCGGCACCTCATGGATCCCGTGACGGGCATGTCTTACCCCGACCCTGCGCCTAACATGTTCTCGTTCAACTCAAAGGAGGGCTGCTGCCCGCTCTGCAACGGCCTTGGGCAGGTGGAGGCCATAGACGAGGACGCACTGATGCCCGACAAGGGCAAGAGCATACCGGGCGGGGCCATACCGCTGCTTGGCAAGAAAAGGGGAAAGGGCCGCAACGTGGCCTTCTCCATACTTGAAGCCCTTCTGGCCAAGCACGGCTTGGGGGCGGATACCCCGGTGGGGGATATGC
>R18__coassemble_1838_pt1 | contig 18163 bp, 17 predicted proteins | sample R18__metabat2_low_PE_037 | metagenome-assembled genome bin R18
CCCCCGGGCTTGTGGCCGGGCTCGGCGCCCTACCCCGTGCTGGGCGGCCACCACCCGGGGGGTCGGGTAAACTACCCGATAGTGAACGCATACGCCAACTTCCACCTGAAGCAGACGAGGTTTTTCGTAATGATGAGCCATGTGAACGCGGGGATGGGGGACAGGCGCTACTTCTTGGTGCCGCACCATCCCGTAAACGACCGCACGCTGCGCTTCGGCCTCAGTTGGAACTTCTTCAACTGACGGCCAGGCCGGCTGCGGCCAGTATGCCATAGAGCAGCATATTGCGCGCCGTGGCCCCCAACACCATGTTAAGCCGCTTGCCGATCCATATACTTTTCATGCCAAGGAAAGACTTGAAGTGCAGTGGCAGGTATGCCGCAGTGGCCGCAACCGCCCACCAATGGCCTGAGTATGCGAAGCCGGCTGCAGCAGTAGCCCATCCCAAGGCACCGGCTGCCAAGTAGGCCGCCAAAGCCCCTTTGCGGCCTAGCACCACGGCAAGGGTCTTCTTGCCGTTTTTTCCGTCTTCCTCAATGTCGCGGAAATTGTTCACGATCAACAGCGTGTCTATCACCAACCCGCAGCCCGCAGCGGCGGCCAAAGGTTCTACAAGATCCAAGTCCGACCCTTCGGGCATGGCGAGCCAATAGGTGCAACACACCGGTACTATTCCGAAGAATACGAAGACAAGCACGTCGCCCATGGCCATGCGTGAAAGGTGTGTGGTGTAGAGGAAGCAGAACGCCACGCAAGAGGCTCCCACGGCCACGAGCCACCAACCTCCGTAAAGCACCAGTGGAAGGCCGGCTGCGCACGCTATGGCGGATACGCACGCTATGGCGCGGCGCATGGCCGGAAGGGACACCCAGCCGTTGGCACACGCCCTGCGTGGCCCGAGACGTTCTGCGCTGTCCCCTCCACGTGCAAAGTCGAAATAGTCGTTTACGAGGTTGGCATCTACTTGCATGACAAGTGCGAAAAGCAGGCACAGGAAAACGGGAGCCCACATTACGCCCCCATGGGAAGAAGCCGCAGCCAAGGCAGCCCCGACAATCACCGGCACTGCTGCCCCCGACAAAGTCTTGGGCCTTGCAGCGAGCCACCATGCACGGGCCGAATTGGTTTTCACAACGCCATCGCAGTCGGCGTTTCCACTGTTGTGGTGTTCCATCTCGTTTGGATTGAATACAAATGAATACATTTGCAAAGGTAAAAACTTAACCGCGTGGCAACAATTGACATAAGCATAGACTTGGTGAACTTCATAGAGACGGCCATCCTGCCCAAGTACGCAGCCTTTGGCAAGTCTCACGGCATACCGCACGTGCAGAGGGTGGTGGAGTCGAGCGTTAGGATAGCCAAGTCCGTTGGGGCTGACGTGCAGATGGCCTACACCGTAGCGGCCTACCACGACTTGGGCATGAGCGGCCCCAGGGCCATACACCACATCACCGGGGGTAGGATTTTGGAAGCTGACAAGCGGCTTGAAAAGTGGTTTTCAAGAGAGCAGATAATGGTGATGAAGGAAGCCGTGGAAGACCACCGGGCATCCGCAAGCAGGGCACCGAGGAACATATACGGGAAGATCGTGGCAGAGGCTGACAGAGACTTGGAGCCAGACAGCGTGTTCCGCCGCGCCGTGCAATACTTGTTGGAAGCGAACCCGGAAGCCGGCAGGGATGCGCATTGGAAGCGTTTCTCCATGCACATGAGGGAGAAATACTCCCCCGGTGGCTATATGTCGCTATGGCTGCCGGGAACAGAGAACGAAGACAAACTGAAAGCTTTGAGGAGTATAATAGCCGACGGGGAAAGGCTTGCAGCGGAATTTTCAAGGATATACTCCGAGGAAACCGAGGCTAAGATGGGTTAGGCAACATCATGTTTGTGCGGCCGTTGTGGGTGTTTTGGGAACCCAGCAACGGCCGTTTTCACATATTTATACGTACCTTTGCAGCCGCTGCCACGGGATGGCGGCACAATTCAAACCTGTTACAAACAAACTACACAATGGCAACAAAGATCAGATTGCAACGTGGAGGCCACAAGGGGTACGCCGTGTACCGCATCGTAGTGGCCGACTCGAAGGCGCCACGCGATGGCCGCTTCGTTGAGAAACTGGGCACCTACAACCCTAACACAAACCCGGCTTCGATAGATTTGAATTTCGACCGCGCGCTTTATTGGTTGGAAGTGGGAGCGCAGCCCACGGACACAGCCCGCAACATACTCAGCCGCGAGGGCGTGCTCATGATGAAGCACCTGCGCGGAGGCGTGAAGAAAGGAGCCTTTGACGAGGCTGCCGCACAGGTTAAGTTCGAGGCTTGGAAGAAAGACAAGCAGAACGGCCTGGAAAAGGTGCGCCAGGCGGAAGCCAAGGCTAAGAAGGACGCAGCCGAGAAGGGGCTGGCCGCCGAGAAGATAGTCAACGACGCCATAGCCAAGAAGGTGGCCGAGAAGAAAGCCGCCGAAGCCCTGGCGAAAGCGGAAGCCGAGGCCGCAGCGCAGGCCGAGTCTGCCGACGCTACTGCTGAGCCGCAGGCGGAAACTCCCGCAGAGGCTTGACCTTGGTAGTATAAGCACACACCCATGGGGGGCTGCCGAAAGGCACGCCCCCCATGTCGCGTTTTGTAGGTTGCCGTGGCGGAAGCAGCGGCGTTCCAAGGCTTTAAGGCTTGGGAAGTGCGATAAATGGAGGCATTTGGATAACTTTGCGCCACATTATATAACACACAACACGGATATGGCACAACAAGAGGACGTTTTCAAGAAGATAGTTTCACACTGCAAGGAATACGGCTTCGTATTCCCCAGCAGCGAGATATACGACGGGCTGGGCGCGGTGTACGACTACGGCCAAAACGGCGTGGAACTGAAAAACAACATAAAAGACTATTGGTGGAAGTCCATGGTGCTGCTGCACGACAACATAGTGGGCATTGACGCTGCCATATTCATGCACCCCACCACATGGAAGGCAAGCGGCCACGTGGACGCCTTCAACGACCCGCTCATAGACAACCGCGACAGCAAGAAGAGGTACAGGGCGGACGTGCTGATAGAAGACCAGATAGCCAAGTATGACGACAAGATAGAGAAGGAGGTGGCCAAGGCGAGGAAGAAATTCGGCGAAGCCTTTGACGAGCAGCAGTTCCTCTCCACAAACCCCAGGGTGCTGGAAAACAAGGCCAAGCGCGACGCCCTGCACGAACGCTTCGCGAAGGCTCTGCAAGGCCCTGACCTGGCCGAACTCAAGCAGATCATCATAGACGAGGAGATTGCAGATCCCATTTCGGGTACGAGGAACTGGACCGACGTGCGCCAGTTCAACCTCATGTTCTCCACGGAAATGGGGTCGGTGTCCGAAGCGTCCAACAAGATTTACCTAAGGCCGGAGACCGCCCAGGGTATCTTCGTCAACTACCTCAACGTGCAAAAGACCGGGCGCATGAAGGTGCCCTTCGGCATAGCCCAGATAGGCAAGGCGTTCCGCAACGAGATCGTGGCGCGGCAGTTCATCTTCCGCATGAGGGAGTTCGAGCAGATGGAAATGCAGTACTTCGTAACCCCGGGCACGGAACTGGAATGGTTCTCGCGCTGGAAGGAATTCCGCATGAAGTGGCACCGCGCATTAGGCTTCGGAGACGACAACTACCGCTTTCACGACCACGACAAGCTGGCGCACTACGCCAACGCCGCCACAGACATAGAGTTCCGCATGCCGTTCGGTTTCAAGGAGGTGGAAGGCATACACTCGCGTACGGACTTCGACCTGAAACAGCACGAGAAATACTGTGGCAAGCAGATAAAGTACTTTGATCCGCAGAGCAACGAGAGCTACACCCCTTACGTCATAGAGACCTCCATCGGGGTGGACCGCATGTTCCTATCCGTAATGTGCCATTCATACGAGGAGGAAAAGCTGGAGAACGGGGAGACGCGCACCGTGTTGCACCTCCCGGCCCAGCTCGCACCGGTCAAGCTGGCAGTGCTGCCGCTTGTAAAGAAAGACGGCCTGCCGGAAAAGGCCAGGGAGATAGCCTCCGCACTAAAGCTGCATTTCAACTGCCAATACGACGAGAAGGACACCATCGGCAAGCGCTACCGCCGCCAGGACGCAATAGGCACGCCCTACTGCATCACAGTGGACCACGACACCCTTTCGGAAGGCACTGTTACGCTGCGCCACCGAGACACGATGCAGCAGGAAAGGGTGGGGATAGCCGACCTCCGCGGAATGTTGGAAGACAAGGTCAGCGTGGCTTCGCTACTAAGCAAGTTGGCATGAAGGGCTTTCTGAAAACGGCCTTCCTTGCCATGGCGGCAATCGCTGCGGCCGCGTGCGGTGAAACGACCGGGGAGGTTGACGAGTATGCCGGTTGGCGGGAAAAGAACGACCAATTCTATTTTGACACATATTCCAAGGCCGACCCCGGGAAGACATGGATAAAGGCGTGGTCGCTGCCAGATTTCGTGGCGGCGTCCATACACAACTCCATCGTGGTGGAAGTGCTGGCGGAGGGGCCGGCAGGCACGCCGCACCCGATATACACGGACACCGTGAAGGCGCACCTTTCGGCACGCACAATCCCCACCGCAACTTATCCGGCCGGCAGGGTGTTCGACCAGACATGGACGGGGGAATTCGACCCCGAGACCGCCGCGCCGAGGACAATGCCCGTGGCCGGCACGGCTGTCGTAAACGGTGAGGGCAAGCCCGTTACGGACGGGCTGACAACCGCCCTTATGCAGATGCGCAAGGGAGACCGGTGGAGGGTGTACGTGCCGTATTCCCTCGCCTACGGGGCTGCCGACAACGCCTCTTTCGGCATACCGGCGTTCAGCACGGTGATATACGACGTAACCCTCGCAGGCATATTCCACGTGGGGGAGGCCGTGCCGCAGACGATGGCCAAGAGGGCAGATTTCCAATAACGGGCGTAACACAAAAACAGCAAGGGTAGGGGTGCGCAGCCGCATCCCTACCCTTTTTCAAAAACCATATACCGATGAAATCTTTAAGGGAACTGTACAGGATAGGCCACGGGCCGTCTTCTTCACACACCATGGGGCCGAGGTTCGCCGCCCAGAGATACCTTGGGCGCCACCGCTCGGCTTCTGCGTTCCGGGTGACACTCTACGGCAGCCTTGCCGCCACGGGCAAGGGACACCTCACGGACGTGGCACTCACGGACGTGCTCGGCCCAGGCCTTGAAATAATGTGGCACCCGGAAATAAAGCCCGATTTCCACCCCAACGGCATGAAGTTCGAAACGGAGGAAGCCCCCGGGGAGTGGACGGACCCGTGGACGGTGTACAGCGTGGGCGGAGGAGCCTTGGCGGAAGAGGGGGAAGCGTCTTGCGAAACGCCCGAGGTGTACGAGATGCAGAGCCTTACGGAGATACAAGACTGGTGCGCGGCACGCGGCAAGTCATACTGGGAATACGTGGAGGAGCGAGAAGGCGCCGGCATTTGGGACTACCTTTCCGAGGTGTGGGAAAAGATGTCCGCAGCCGTGGAGCGGGGCCTTGTCAACGAAGGGGTGCTTCCCGGGGTGCTGCACCTAAGGCGCAAGGCGCCGGACTACTACATCAAGGCCAACAGCTTCGGCCCCAGCCTGCAGACCCGCGGGCTCGTCTTCGCCTACGCACTGGCCGCAAGCGAGGAGAACGCCGGGGGGGGGGAAATAGTAACCGCCCCCACGTGCGGCAGCTGCGGGGTGGTGCCGGCCGTGCTCTACCATTTGGAACGTTCAAGGCACTTCTCACGCACAAGGATGCTGCACGCCTTGGCTGTGGCCGGGCTGATAGGCAACGTCTGCAAGTCGCGCGGCTCCATATCGGGGGCCGAATGCGGCTGCCAGGCAGAGGTGGGCTCGGCCTGCGCAATGGCCGCGGCCGCTGCGAGCTACCTATTCGGGGGGACGCTACAGGTGATAGAATACTCGGCGGAAATGGGCTTGGAACACCACCTCGGCATGACATGCGACCCGGTGTGCGGACTGGTGCAGATTCCCTGCATAGAGCGCAACGCACACGCGGCGGCAAGGGCCTTGGACGCCAATATCTACTCCACGTTCGCCAACGGCCTGCACCGGGTGAGCTTCGACAAGTGCGTGGACGTGATGAAAGACACCGGCCGCGACCTGCCGAGCGTGTACCGGGAAACGTCCGAAGGAGGCCTGGCGAAGGACTTCCAACGCTACCGCAAGATAGCCCATTGATGCAAAAACGCGATACGGCATTGCCGAGTGTGGCGGAAATAGGCTACCTTTGCAACGCAAATACGGGCAAGTCTTGCACGGCCAGCTCCCTTTGAATCCCCCAGGGTGGGAACGCAGCAAGGGCAGAAGGTCGTAGCGGCGCGATGCAAGGAGCTTGCCCACCCGCCTCTTTAGCTCAGTTGGCCAGAGCACGTGATTTGTAATCTCGGGGTCGTTGGTTCGAATCCGACAAGAGGCTCGGAAGCGTGGTGTCCGCCATTGGTGGGCGCCACGCTTTTTTTTCTTTGTGCGGGGGCCCGTCTTTGGCAGGTTTGGCGAGGAGCGAAGTGTGAACGCGCCCTTTGCCGGTAAACGTTCTTCGCAGTGCAGCCCGGGTTTAGAGCCGCAATTTCCACCTCGCCAAAACAACAGGCGCTTTGCATCAGGCCGTTCATATCCCTCGGCGCAAAAGGTTTACAATGCCGTGTGGGCTTTTCCATGGTTGTACGGTAGGGAGAAGTATGGCAGTCCCGCCTTGGAGACACTGTACATACTGACGCGGTACCAAGCCGTGGTACAACCAGTACCACGGCTTGGTACTAACTGTACCACGGCTTGGTACTGGTTGTACCACGGCTTGGTACTAACTGTACCACGGCTTGGTACTGGTTCTACCACGGCTTGGTACCGTGCCGGATTCGTGGTTTCAGGGTGGGGGAATTGCCGCCAATCTCCGTATCGCGGATATGTGCCTATTCTTGCGCCTTCCGTGTCTATGGATTATGCACAGCTCCACGGCGCAATTCCCCGTATGAGGGTAGGCGCGGGATTGGGGAATACCTGCCCGTTTCGGTGTCCAGCTTGCAGCAGAACAGCTGCCGCCCGTTGGTGGCTGCGAGGTATTCCACCCCGAGCTGCCGCCCGTAGGCGCTGGCTTGTTCCAGCGTGGCCGCACCCACGCCCACGCCCGGGGCCTTGTATTCCACCACCATCAGGGGCTGCCGCCCTGCGGCGTATACCACTGTGTCAGCCCTCAGGCGCTTGCCGCCCACGGTCAGCCCCACCTCGTTGGCCAGCACGCCGGCCGGGTAGCCGAGACGGGCGGACAGGTAGTTGACAAAGTGCTGCCGCACCCACTCCTCCGGGGTGAGGGCGACCCACTTGCGCCGCAGCGTGTCAAGCACGAGAGGGCGCTCCCGGGTACCGGCCAACTTAATGCCGAAGGGCGGCAAGGATAGCTGTTCCATTTCCGTAATTTTGCACCGAACGCAAAGATAGTGGAAAACAATGGCGGAAAAGAAAACGGGAATGTCGTACGACCAAGTGATGCGCAACATAAAGGCCGGGAAATTCGCCCCGGTCTACATGCTCATGGGAGACGAACCCTACTACATAGACATGGTGTGCAACGCCGTGATGGAAACGGCATTGCCGCCCGAAGACAGGGATTTCAACATGTCTGTGCTGTTCGGCAGCGAGGTAACCGCGGCGCAGGTGTCAGACACGGCGAGGAGGTTCCCCATGATGGCGGAGAGGATGGTGGTGGTGGTGAAGGAGGCGCAGGCCATAAAAAACTGGGAGGCCTTGGACAGGTATGCCGCCAATCCGCCGAAGACCACTGTCTTGGTGTTGTGCCACAAGAACGGCACGGTGGACCGGAAGAAGAAGGCAAATGTCTCAATGCTTGCCAAAATTGAAGCGGCGGGCGGTGTGGTCCTTGAAAGCGTGAAGAAGAAGGATTACGAATTGCCGTCTTTTGTATCGGGATACGTAAAGTCAAGAAAAGCTACCATAGATGAAAAGGCCGCGCAGATGCTTTCCGACTTTGTGGGGGCCGACCTCAGCCGGCTGGCTTCGGAGATTGACAAGCTGATGATAGCCCTGCCGGAAGACAGGCGTATCACCCCGGATATCGTGGAGAAAGGGGTGGGGGTGAGCAAGGAGTTCAACGGCTTCGAACTGAGAAACGCAGTAGTGGTGAAGGATGTTTTTAAGGCGAACCAGATAATAAAGTATTTTGATGACAATCCCAAGTCGGGTTCCATCTTTGCCTTCCTTCCGTTATTGTTCAGTTTTTTCCAAAACCTGATGATAGCCCATTACGCTCCAAACCGCAACAACGAAAACGATGTGGCGGCTTTCCTCGGGTTGAGGGGAGGGTGGGCGGCCCGCGACTACATCGCTGCCATGAGGCATTACAACGCTGTGAAGACTATGAACATCATCTCCAAGATGAGGGAGATAGACGCCAAGAGCAAGGGGGTGGACAATCCCAACACGGAGGTGGGGGAGCTGATGAAAGAGCTAATCTTCTTCATAATGCACTGACGGATTGCCAGCCGAGACAGTCTGGCAATAGCCGGCATCTTAAAGGGAAAGGCCGTGGACGGAAGCTGTCCACGGCCTTTCTGTTTTCACGGCAGGGTGTTTTGGATTGTTGTTATAGGCTTTTTACTGCCTTTTCCATGGGTGTTTTGGAATGGAAATGGAGCTAACATAAGTGTTTTCAATGCCTTTTTAGGGGCGAAAAAGGCCGTTTCAGCCCTGTTTTCTCTCTATAATGTATCTTTCTGAATGGTGTTTTGCAAGGCTTAAAACGTTGCTATCTATGGCTTTACGCTGTTTTTTGCCCTCTGAGTTTTTAATATTTCAAGCGGCAAACACATCTGTCCGCATAGGTGGCAAATATGGCGGAAAAAGCTCCTTTGCCAACGTGAATATTTGGCGTTAAGGCTTGTTTGCATTTAAAAAACCGCATGCGGTGCAGGGTTGTTTATGTTTGTTGTTTGGAAGCTCGGACTTAGCAAGCTTGCTATTGTTTGATATACAATACAAGACTACTTCTTTTTAGGATTGTGTATTACAGCAGTTATTGGTTCATAAACCGCAAGCGGATTTATATGCATATGCTTTAATATGGTGTAATGTACCTATAATCAAAGTATTATGCTGCTATTATAAAGCTTTATCTTATTATATCAGGCTTGTTTTAGTGCTATCCGGTCTAATTTCCCTGTATATGGCATAATCAGTGAACTATTATGCCGGTGTTTTCCAAAGTGTTGATATATAGGTGCAAAAGCTATGCTTCAATGTCAGTAAAGACTATACGTTTGTGTTTTTGGCATTCTAAATTCAAAAACCAAAACAACAAAGGAGAATTTTCCAAATCAACAACACAAAACCAAAACAATGCCTATCAAAATCCATATCAACATATTTGTACGGCTTGTTTTTTCTCTTTACCTTTGTAAAGCACAAGGAAAACGCCTTGTAGAAGCACATTTGCACCAAAACAGGAGAATGATGAAAGACCGGATAAAGCTGATAATGGAGAGCCAGCGTATGACTCAGCAGGAATTTGCGCAACACATAGGTATGTCGCCGGCATCGCTGAGCAGTATATTCAACGACAGGACACGCCCCACCTTGAACATAGTGGAAGCCATAAAGAACAAGTTCCCCGGAATATCCCTAAACTGGCTGATGTTCGGGCGTGGGGATATGATGGAAGACGGAAGCATTTCTAATCTGCCGCCCGGATCGGAAGGGCAACCGGGTAAGGAAGCGGCAGAGCAGTTGTTGGATTTTGAAGCGGCGGACAAACCAAGCGGGGATATGTTGGATAATAAAAGTGTACAAACTGAATCCGTAGCATACCAGAGGAAACCCCAACCAGTTGAGGTGAAATATATTGAAAGGCCTAAACGGCGTATAAGGGAGATAAGGGTGTTCTATGACGACCAGACATGGGAGACTTTTTCCCCCACTTCATAGTCTCTTGCGTACGTGGATTGGGGTGGCCGTCTCGCCGCCTGACGGAGACACATTTCCCCACTGCAACCATTATGTGGGAGCAGTGGGGACGTGTTTTATCCGGGCTGTGGAAACTCACCGGGCGGAATAATCCATACCCTCCATTTTATTTACATAATAATATTGTTTTGTGGAGGGAACAGAGTGTAAGTGAGTTTTTCAAAATGGAAAACTTTACAAGGGCAAATTCGTCAAAAGTTGTCCGAAAAGAGAAACATAAAAGTTTTCCATGGCCATAAAAATAGCCGTTTTCAGGAGCTTTGCAAGGTGGATAATTGAGTAGCTTTGCACCCGGAAACAACCAATCAACAATGGTACACAATAAGACATATACCCCCGAGGAGGCGCACGCCCTCACTCTGGAGTACTTCGGCGGCGACGAGCTGGCCGCACGCGTGTGGGTGAACAAATACGCCATGAAAGACAGCTTCGGCAACATATACGAAGGCAGCCCGGAGCATATGCACCGCCGGATAGCCGCAGAGGTGGCCAGGATAGAGGGCAAGTATCCCAACCCCATGTCGGAAGACGAGGTGTTCGCCCTGCTCGACAAGTTCCGCTACATAATACCTGCGGGCAGCCCCATGACCGGGATTGGCAACAACTACCAGGTGGCCTCGCTGAGCAACTGCTTCGTGGTGGGCTTGGAGGGCGATGCCGACTCTTACGGCGCAATCATGCGCATAGACGAGGAGCAGGTGCAGTTGATGAAACGCCGAGGCGGTGTGGGGCACGACCTTTCCCACATCAGGCCAAAGGGGTCGCCGGTGAACAATTCCGCCCTCACCTCCACCGGCCTTGTCCCCTTCATGGAGAGGTACAGCAACTCCACGCGCGAGGTGGCTCAGGACGGAAGGCGCGGGGCTCTCATGCTCTCGGTGAGCATAAAGCATCCCGACAGCGAGTCGTTCATAGACGCGAAGATGGAGGAGGGCAAGGTTACCGGGGCCAATGTGAGCGTGAAGATAGACGATGCTTTCATGCAGGCCGCCATAGACGATGAAACCTACGTGCAGCAGTTCCCCATAGACGGAGACTCGCCGATGTGCAGGAAGGAAGTCAGCGCAAAGGCCCTTTGGGGCAAGATAGTGCACAACGCTTGGAAGAGCGCCGAGCCCGGTGTGCTTTTCTGGGACACCATACTGCGCGAGAGCATACCCGACTGCTATGCCGACCTCGGTTTCCGCACCGTCAGCACCAATCCCTGCGGGGAGATACCGCTCTGCCCGTACGACTCGTGCCGCCTGCTGTGCATCAACCTTTACAGTTATGTGGACAAGCCTTTCACGAAGGAGGCGGCGTTCGACTTCGGGAAGTTCTCCATGCACGTGGCCATGGCGCAGAGGATAATGGACGACATAGTGGACTTGGAGCTGGAGAAGATAGACCTGATAATGGAGAAGATCGGAGCCGACCCGCAGAGCAGGGAGGTCAAGGGCGCCGAATACCACTTGTGGGAGAAGATAAAGCGCAAGAGCGGCATGGGCAGGCGCACCGGTGTGGGAATCACCGCAGAGGGGGACATGCTGGCAGCCCTCGGCCTTACCTACGGCACGGAGGAAGCCACGGCCTTTTCCGTGGAAGTGCACAAGTCGCTCGCCCTGGCAGCCTACGGCAGTTCGGTGCAGATGGCGAAGGAGCGCGGCGCCTTTGAGGTGTACGACACGGAGAGGGAGAAATACAACCCCTTCATAGCCCGGCTGCGCGAAGCCTCTCCCGGGCTTTACGGGGAGATGGCGAAGCACGGCCGCCGCAACATAGCCTGCCTTACGATAGCCCCCACGGGCACCACGAGCCTTATGTCGCAGACCACGAGCGGCATAGAGCCTGTGTTCATGCCGGTTTACAAGCGGCGCAGGAAGGTGAACCCGGGAGACACCAACGTGCATGTGGACTACGTGGACGAGGTGGGCGACTCGTTCGAGGAATACATCGTCTACCATCCCAAGTTCATGGAGTGGATGAGGGTGAACGGCATCGACACGGAAAAGAAGTACACCCAGTCCGAGATAGACGCGCTCGTGGCCGAATCCCCCTACAACAAGGCCACGGCCAACGATGTGGACTGGCTGATGAAGGTCAAGATGCAGGGCGCCATACAGCGTTGGGTGGACCATTCCATCAGCGTTACGGTAAACCTGCCGGCCGACGTGGACGAGGCTTTGGTCAACAAGCTGTACGTGGAGGCGTGGAAGAGCGGTTGCAAGGGCTGCACCATATACCGGGACGGCTCGCGGTCGGGCGTGATGATATCCGTGGACGACAAGAAGAAGAAAAAGGAGGAGGAGAAGCCCGCCGCCCTGCCGCCCTGCCGACAGCCTGAGGTTACGGAGGTGAGGCCGAGGGAGCTGGACTGCGATGTGGTGCGTTTCCAAAACAACAAGGAGAAGTGGGTGGCCCTTGTCGGCCTGCTGAACGGCTATCCCTACGAGATTTTCACCGGCTTGCAAGACGACGACGAGGGCATAATGCTGCCCAAGACCGTAACCAAGGGCAAGATAATAAAGCAGGTGAACGAGGACGGCACAAAGCGCTACGACTTCCAGTTTGAGAACAAGCGCGGCTACAAGACCACCGTGGAGGGGCTAAGCGAGAAGTTCAACCCCGAATATTGGAACTACGCCAAGCTGATAAGCGGGGTGCTGCGCTACCGCATGCCTATAGAATATGTGATAAAGCTCGTAAGTTCGCTGCAACTCAAAAGCGAGAGCATCAACACGTGGAAGAACGGAGTGGAGCGCGCGCTGAAAAAGTATGTCAGCGACGGCACCGAGGCCACAGGCCGCAAGTGCCCATCTTGCGGTCAGGAGACGTTGGTGTACCAGGAAGGCTGCCTCACGTGCAAGAACTGCGGTGCATCACGCTGCGGATAAGGCATGGCGGCACACTGCAAGATAAGGCTCGGCGGCATACGCAGCCTGGCTTTCCACGGGGCTGTTCCGCAAGAGGGGGTGGTGGGAAACGCCTACGCTATGGACATCTCCATGGATTGCCCGGCCGCTATGCGTGCCGCAAAGGATGACAGGTTGGAACACACCGCCGACTATTCCGTGGTCTTCGGCATAGCCAGGGAGGAAATGGCACGCCCGTCGCGCCTCATAGAGAACGCCGCTTACCGCGTGGCCAGGCGTATACTTGACGAGCTCCCCGTGGTGGAAGCCGTGGAAGTGCGCTTGGAAAAGGAAGCGCCGCCGCTCGGGGGCGACTGCCGCGCGGCTGAGGTGGAACTGCGTTTGGAAAGGGAGCGATGAAAAAAGCCGTCACAGTTGTCGTCCCCTTGCTGGACGAGGCCGGCTCGCTCCCGGCTTTGCTGTCCGCCCTGCGCAAGTTGGCGGAGGAGGAGGACGGGTACGCCTGGGATTTCCTCTTCGTGGACGACGGGAGTGCGGACTCGGGGCCTGAGTGGCTGCGCGGGGAGATGGCGTCGGACAGCCGTGTCTCACTTGTGGAACTGAGTAGGAATTTCGGCAAGGAAAGCGCCATGCTCGCGGGGTTGGACTATTCATCGGGAGACGCAGTGGTGGTGATGGATTCTGATATGCAACATCCCCCGGGGCTAATATCCGTTATGCTGCGCCATTGGGAGCAAGGATATGACGATGTCTACGCCAAGCGGAACGGTCGGGAGGGAGACCCGTGGTTGCGGAGGGTGATGACGGGGCTGTTTTACAAACTGCTCCGCTCGTCCAGCCGCTTTGAGGTGTTGGAGGATGCGGGCGACTTCCGGCTGTTGGACCGTGCCGCCGTGGACGCTCTCAGGCAGATGAGGGAGACCGAACGGTATACCAAGGGGCTGTTCGCGTGGATAGGCTTCCGAAAGAAGGAGGTGCCTTACGATGTGGCAGATAGGGCGGCGGGGGAGTCGAAGTGGACTTACTCACGCCTTGTAGGCCTGGCGATAGACGGACTTACGTCATTTTCCACGGCACCGCTCCGCTTCGCCTCCGTTGTCGGGGTGGCGGTGTCGTTGCTTTCCGTGCTTTACATGTTGTGGACGGTGGCCAAGACACTCGTTTGGGGAGACCCCGTGGCCGGGTATCCCACGCTGGTGTCTGTCGTGTTGCTCACCAGCGGCATACAGCTCTTCGCCCTCGGCATAATAGGCGAGTACGTGGGTAGGATATACAAGGAGACGAAGCGCCGGCCGCCTTACGTGGTGCGCCGCTGCGGCAATGTGAAGCCGAAATGACGAAAGCCAAGCTTTTCCGCCGCGCCGGACTTTTTTCCGCAATCTTTTTGGGAATCCTTTTCACACTGCTGAACACGCAGGTGCCAATGGTTGTTGACGACTATGTTTACAGCCGCTCTTTCGTTGGTGTGCATTCCCAGGACGAAGACCAGGACCCGGATGGGTTGCTTCGCTCCTTGGCAGATGTGTGGGATTCCCAGGCGGTGCATTACGAAGTGGTGAACGGCCGTTTTGCTGCGCATTCCATAGTGTAGGTGTTCTGCGGGATGGTGGGCAAGGCCCCGTTTGATTGGCTGCAAGGGGCGGCTTTTACAGCCTTGTTGCTTTTGTGTTCCATACTTGTTAGGCGTGGGGACCGCTTTTCCGGCTCCATTCCCCTATTGTTGTTTCTCGCCCTTTGCCGCAATCCGGCCGTCTTTTACAGCGGGGTGGCACAGGGCGTGGGCTATCTTTGGGGGATTGTGCTTTGCCTTTCGGCCGCATTGTTGTTCACTTCGCGCCGCATGCCGAACACCTTTTATTATGTGGTGCCGCTTGCCGCCTTGGCCTTTCTCGCCGGAGGTTGGCACGACGCCATTTCCATACCAGTATTTTTAGGGTTGTTGTCCGTGGCGCTGGCGTTCCGCAGGGAAATGCGCCCGGCTCATTGGTTTTTCCTTGCCGCTTTTGCCGCTGGGGTGGCGGTGCTCGTGGCGGCGCCGCCCAACTGGGTCCGCCTTGCCGCAGGGGATTCTCCCGCCACCGGCTTCATACGCCACCACATGCTTCCCTTGCCGGGGTTGAGGCTCAGCTTAGCCGCCGCCGTTTATGCGGCAATCCTTTTACGGGGGAAGCGTGCAGGGCTGCGCAGCGCAAGTCCCCTTGTTTTGTTTTCCGCAACATCCATGCTCGCAGGCATGGCAATGTCCGTGGCGATAGGCGGTGAAAACCCGAGGCAGTCTTTCTATGCGGAGTTTATGGGAGCCGTTTTGCTGTCCCGGGGCATTGCCGGCTGGGCGGCCGTGCGGCTACGTTGTGCCACCGTGGCCGCCACTTCCGTCTTGGCCCTGGCCTTGATGGCCATAACCGTTTTCAACAGTCCTTACACCGAAAGGCACAAGGCTATAGAGGCAGCCATAATCTCTTCCGAATCGGGAGATTGCGTGGTCTGCGTCCCCCCTTTGAAGGAATATCCCACTCAATTGCAGAAATATGTCGTGGCCAACCTCTCCGATTTCCAATTGTACCAGTGGAAATGGATATACAAGAAGAGGTCTGTGTCCATAAAGGAGTGCCCGGCTGATTAGCCGCCCCCTATTTTGGCGAATCAGGCTGCCGCAGCCTAATATGGCGAGTGGCTTTACCTTCCCCATTGCCACATGGTATGTACCACCCCTTGCAATAGGGAGCCCCTTTCTGTTTTTCACCAACTTGAACTACCTTTGCAAAAAATCGCTAACTACAATGCTCTGCCTGAGGAATTTCATTTTGGCGGCGGCCTTTTGCATAGCCGGCCGGGCGGCCGCCGCCGGCTTCACACTCGTCATCGATCCGGGGCACGGGGGGAAGGACGCCGGCGCATTGGGCAAGTTCTCAAAGGAGAAAGACCTGAACCTGAAAGTGGCGTTGGCTTTCGGAGGAAAGGTGGAACGCGGCTGCCGTGGTGTCAAGGTGGTCTACACCAGGAAGTCGGACACATTCGTGCCGCTCATGGAGAGGGCGCAGATAGCCAACCGCAACAAGGCAGACTTGTTCATATCCATACACACAAACGCCCTGCCGGGTGGGAAAACGGCCAGGGGATTCGAGACCTACACGCTCGGTATGCACCGCGCGGGCGACAACCTTGAGGTGGCCAAGAGGGAAAACGCCGTCATACTCGTGGAGAAAGACTACAAGCGCACCTACCAGGGATTCGACCCGAACTCGGCTGAGAGCTACATAATGTTCGAACTCATCCAGGGGCGCAACATGGAAAAGAGCGTGGAACTGGCCCGGATGATACAGGGCCGTGTGTGCGCCACTGCGTCACGGGCCGACAAGGGGGTGCACCAGGCCGGGTTCCTCGTGCTAAGGGAGACCTCCATGCCGAGCTGCCTTGTGGAGATGGGCTTCATCACCACGCCGGACGAGGAGGCCTCGCTCAACACTGCGGCAACCCAGGAAAGGATAGCCGAGGGCCTGTACAGGGCTTTCCTGCAATACAAGGAAAGGCACGCAGCCGTCCGCGCAGCATCAGACAGCGGAGGAGCGGAAGACCGGGCGGAGGAAACCGACAACGGAGCGGCACAGCGGGAAGCCGTTGCGCCGGAGACCTTGGCGGGCAACGCCGGAGGAGGGGAGGTTCGCGCCGCTGACGAACAAGGGGCCGTGCCGGTGTTCAAGGTGCAGATAACATCCGCCCTCGGCAGCCCCGACACGGACAGCCGCATTCTCAAGGGGGAGAAAGACGTGGGCTGGTACCGTGAGAACGGAATGACAAAGTACACCCGCGGCGAATCGGCAGACTACAACGAAATATACCGCCTGCGCAAACGGCTGCTCGGCAAATTCCCACAGGCGTTCATCGTCGCCTTCAAAGGCGGGGAAAAGGCGGACGTGGCGCAGGCCATAAGGGAATACAAGGAAAACAAAAGGCTAAGGAACGGAAAATGAAACACTTCACAAAGGAAATAAGGATAGCCCTCGTGGCCATAGCCGCGGTGGTGGCCCTTTTCTTCGGGCTCAACTTCCTGAAAGGGATGTCTGTCTTCTCCTCGGACGACACTTACTACGTAAGGTTCAGAGACATTAGCGGCCTGTCGGCATCAAACCCCATCTTCGCGGACGGATACCGGATAGGGGTGGTCAAGGACATAAACTACGACTACCAAAGGAGCGGAAACATCGTGGTAAGGGTGCAGATAGACGGAAACCTCCGCATACCGCAGGGCAGCACCGCAGAGATAGAGAGCGACCTGATGGGCAACGTCAACATGAACATCCTCCTGGCCAACAACCCCAGGCAGAGGGTGGCCCCCGAGGACACCATCGCAGGGAGTATAAACGAGGGTGCGACAGGCAAGCTGGCGAGGATGGTGCCCACAATCGAGAAAATCCTGCCGAAGCTCGACTCCATAATGGGGTCGCTAAACACACTCTTGGCAGACCCGGCCATAGCCGGCACGCTGCACAACGCCGAAAGCCTGACACGAAACCTTGACACCTCTGCCAAGCAGCTCAACACCCTGATGGCCACCATGAACAGCCGGGCGCCGCAGCTTATGGAGAAAGCCGAATTTGCAGCGGACAACGCGGGGAAGGCAGCAGCCAACTTGGCGGCCGTGGACGTAGCCGGCACCATGCAGCAGGTGAACCGGACGTTGGCGGAGGTGCAGCAGTTCACCAGCAAGCTGAACAGCACCGAGGGGACGGTAGGGAAGTTGATGAACGACCCATCACTTTACGACAACCTCAACTCAACAATGAGGAATGCCGATTCCCTCGTGGTGAACCTTAGGGAACACCCGAAGAGGTATGTCCATTTTTCCATCTTCGGCCGCAAGGGAGACTGACGGCATTTGGTAAAGCTTGTGCGCATGGGTCTACCATGCGCACAAGCTTTTAACATAGGGAACGCACCTCTTTTCCCTATTCCTGTTTTGGGGTAGCCCCGACATCTTTCGTTTACGACCAGTACGGGCGCGCCGACAAGTTCTACGCCATCCCCACTTTGGGCGCTAAGTGGACTTTCTGACCCCGTCCCAGTGTCTCCGCACAATCCCCCGGCCATTCCCGGCCGCGGGGATTTTTTTTGCCCCTTTCGGCCGGTGTTTTGCCCGCCTTGGCATTTCCGCCCCCCTCCGCAGTTTTGCAGCGCGGCGCCCGCACTTCCGCATTACCACGGCTTGGTACTGTTTGTACCACGGCTTGGTACCATTAGTACCACGGCTTGGTATTGTTGGTACCACGGCTTGGTACCGCCGCGGTATCC
>R18__coassemble_1879_pt1 | contig 17408 bp, 11 predicted proteins | sample R18__metabat2_low_PE_037 | metagenome-assembled genome bin R18
GGGACGCCTGCGCTCCCAGTGTAGGCGGCTTGTGTTTGTTTATGCAGGCGGGACGCCTGCGCTCCCAGTGTCAGGCCATGGCGCGGACCTTTTCCTCTATGAAGGCGATCTCTTCGGGGCTAAGGCCGTACTTGGCGTACAGCCGGCGGTCTATCTCCTCCACGCTCCGGCCCCAGTCTATGTCCGAGGCGTGGGTGAAGTCTTGCAGGGGCACCAGGCGCCAGGTCTCCCGCGGGTTGTCTTGCGTGGCCTTTAGTATGCCGAGCATGGTGCGGGCGAACTTGGTCTTGACGTATTTCAGGCAGGCCTCGGCCTCGCCGCGGGTGGAGAAGGCGCCGATGGTGATGAACGATTGGGTAACCCCGATTAGGGGTTCCCCGATTAGGGGCGTGGAGAGCACTTCACCTATGGCCCCAGAGCCGTTGCTCTTGGGCACTATCACCTTGTACTTGTCAAGGTTGGGGTGGGGCTCTAACAGATTGCGGTCAACCCATCTATACACCCTATTGTTGTCTATCAAGCCGAGGATTTTCAAGTCGGTTGAATAAAACTGATCTTTGCGGAAGACATCCGTTAGTGCGAAAATGGATGTTGTGAGGCGTCTTTCCCTTCCGTTGCTGCCTATCAACCCCTTTACCTGTGGGAATTGGTTGAAAAGCCTTTCAAGGATGAATTTGTTTTGGGGGTGTATTATGTCGCTTAGGTTGGCCCCGTCTGTATTCTCCCTCACCTTGATTAGCATGCTGGTTAGCTCCGGAAATGCCGTGAAGTGGCCTATGTGGCCGAAGTGCTGTGTTCTGTCGCGGTACATCACGGCCACCCCTCCCTTAATGTCCACGGTGGGGAAGACCTCTGTGGAGTCCGCCCAGTACAATGCCACCCTGAAATGGTCATCGTTGAGTATCTTTTTGTTCCATTCCTCCGGTGTGTTTCCCGCGTTGAACAGATACCTGGCCGGGGTTATCAGCGTGGCGCGGTCTGATACCGCCGTTGCCAAATCTATGAATGTGTGGTATACTGCGGCATCGCTTGTCTTCTCCTTTGTTATTTGGTACGGCGGGTTTCCTATTACTGCGTCTATTTTCATTGTGTCTTTTCCGTTTAGTTTCCAGAAGTTTTTGGCGTCCCTTATTTTCCCGGAGACGGCTGCGGGGTTTCCTTGCAGTGCGGCCACGAGGTCGGGGAAGTGTTCGGCGTGGACGGTGGTTTGTCGGAAGCCGGCCAGTGTGCGGCGCGTTATGCTGCGGGCCATGGGTGTCTTGCACACGGTGAAGACGTTCTGCTCTAATGTTTCGTCCCACAGGCGCATGGCGAAGGCCTTTCCTATGTCTTCGCCGTAGCGGCTTCGCTCGCGGTCCGCCTTGGCTCGCCAGATGGAGTAGGCTGCGTAGAGGGGGTACAGTCCGCTCTTGGAGTTGATTTCCAGCACGGCGCTGTCCGGGCCGAAGGCTTGCGCTGTGGGTTGCAGGTCTATGCGGCGCGGCTCGTCGAGCGGCTCGGAGAACGCGGGGTCCCAGAAGCAGTATCCGCCCAGTGTGGCGGCCATGTGCATGTTGACCACGCGCCAGGGTGTGAGTACCGTTTCCTTGTCGGGGTTTCGGAAGTAGGAGAATATCTCGGCTATGCGCGCCACGCGCTGTTCCACGGGCATGGAGTCTGCCGCCCGCGCCATCTGCCGTATCCGCTTGCCAGCCTCGCAGAATATCTCGGGGTCGTAGTAGCGCTTGAACTTGCCGAAGGTGTCCTTGTCCACGCCCCTTGGCATGAACTCGGCCCACGATTCGTCGTCCACTATCTCGGTGAAGTTGTCTATGGTGATGGCGGTGTCTTCGGCGGCGAGTTCGGCCCCGTATATCATCATGGGCATGCGTATGGATATGCCCCGGAGTATGGCCACGGCTTTGCGTCGCTGCTCGGCCATGGCCCGCAGGGCTTCGCGGCGCGCTTTCTCGTCCGGCGTGGGTTCGGGCTTGGTTTCCCCGTCTTGTCCTTCGCGGCGTTCCTCGGCCATTCCCTGGCGGTTGACCACTATCTCGCCGGTGCGCGGCATGGCCTGTGTGGCGCCTATGATGCCGCGCAGGTCTGCGAAGTCTTGCAGCTCGTGGTCGGAGAGCCGCATGAGGGAGTCGTTGTAGAGAGTGCCGTCTTCGAACCCGCAGCGCACCACGCGCTCTATCTGCGCCCTTTTGAGCTGTGCGAGCATTCCCGGCACGTCGTAGGGTTCCATGCGCGAGCCGCGTATGGCTATCACGGGGCAGAAGTTGAGGAACTGGCCCAGCACGGCCCTGTCTTCGTCGGTCTGCCGCCCGGCCTTGGCGGACACCTTTGCGGTCTCGGCGAAGATGCGCAGTGTGCGGTCTGGTGCGAAGTCGAAGGCATAGCATCGCTGCTTGGTGCGCCCGTTGTGTGTGAACGGCGTCTGCACGCGGAAGATGGTCTGCATGTACCCTGCTGCGGATGTGGTGTGGGAGCCGGCGAGCATGAAGACTGCCGTCCACGGCCTCACGCTCACCCCGGTGGTGAGCCGTCCGCAGGTGAGGGTTATGGTGTAGGTCTGTCCGGGGTCGGGCCCCATGGCTCGGTTCACCATTGAGAGGGCGTCTCTGTTTTCCTCGTCGTCGTCTCCGTCCCCGGCCACGTTCACTATCTCGAAGGCCCCGAACACGGGGTGTTCCCTCAGCTTGGCCGACAGTTCCTTGGCAGCCCTAACGCCCGGCAGCACCCACAGCGTGTGGCGGAAGATGGCCCGGAATCCCGGGTTGGAGTAGGGGTAAAGGCTGTCCGGGCTGTCTTGGCAGAGCAGGTTGAGGAAAGAGTCCACCTCTGAGGGGTGTGCGAATCCGCCTTCGGGCAGTGTGCGGAAGAACTCGCGGAAGTTGAATGCGGAGTCGTCCGTGAAGTCGGTGCCGTCCTGCCCTGCGCCCATGAGCGCCCCGAGGTCGTAGGTGTATATGTTCAGCTCGGGCAGGTCGGCGTACGGGTTGGGTTCGCCTATGTTGCCCGGTAGCAGTTCCCACTCGGCCTTGGCGCGCTGCTCCATGGTGTAGTCCCAGGTGAAGACCTCGTTTTCCCGGAAGTCGCCGAGCAGGTTGAAGGGCGTGCCGGAGAGTTGCAGCACCTTGGTCCCCTTTTTTGCCAGGGCCTTTATGACGGCTTCCCCCAGTTCGGTGCGTGTGCCCTCGTGTGCTTCGTCCACAATGAGGAGGTCCCAGGGCACGGAGAAGATTTCGGCGTTCTTGTCGTACAGGCCTCCCACCTCCTTTGAGCCGCGCATGTCTTGCATTGAGGCGAAGTAGACGTATGCCCCGCCGCCTGCCGCATGCTTTTCGAGTGCCGCGAAGCTCCTCTCGCCGCGGCTCTTGGAGCCGTAGCGCGTGTCGGCTGAGTCGCTGAACACCTTGTTGAAGTCTTCGAACCAGCCGTTGTCCACCACAGGCCGGTGTGTGATTATTATGGTGCGTTTCTTGTGCAGCTCCTTGGCCACGTAGAGTGCGCAGACGGTCTTGCCGAAGCGCATCTTGCAGTACCAGAGCATTTTGTTTCCGCTGCGGAATCGCTTCTTGGTCTTGTCTACGGCTTCTCGCTGCTCCGGGCGCGGCACTATGGGCGTTTGCTCTGTGGAGATGTCGCCCGGGTCGAGGCTTGACAGGCCGAGCTTTGCCTTGTCTATTGCCATGCGTGCCGTGCCGAGGTCGCAGACGAACCACTCGCTGGCCCCTTCCGCCCCGTGGAATTTCCGCCGTTTTACGCCCGAGCGGAGGAGTATGCTGTGTACCTGCTTGTCGGTGAACGAGCTTGTGCGCCCGTCCGGTGTGTTGTGGCATGTGGACTCGGTGTGCAGCAGTTCGTAGGCCACCCCGGCGGTTTGCGTGTATGAGTTGATGCGTTTCCTTGCGGCCTTTTGCAGTTCGGGGCTGTTGGGCAGCGGCGGCACGTCCGGGTTGTGGTCTATGGTGGTCATGCCTATCTTGAGGCAGCCGTGGTGTGTCTCGTCGGCTATGGTGAAGATGTATACCAGCGAGGGTTTGAATGATGGCTTGAAAGTGTGCATGGGTCTATGGTTTGGCGGTCTTCAGCAGGTCTATGAATCTTGTCTTCCGTCTCTTTTTCTCTTTCGCGTCCCAGTCTTTGACGAGGCAGTACGTGCCGTTGTGGCGGCGCATGTCCCCGGTGGCGCAGCCCGGGCAGGGTATGGGTTTCGTTTCCACGCGGCCGGAGAAGAGGTCTTGCGCTGTCTCCGGCATGGTGTGGTGGCAGGTGCCGGGTATGGTCCCTGTAAGGCCGTCCATCTGCCACACGTTCCATGATATGATGTAGGCTATGGTGGCCATGGAGCGCCTTGCCGGTTCGTTCCCGAACTTGGCCTCGTAGTGTTCCTTGAAAGAGTAGAGCAGGGCTTCCCGTGCCAGCAGCAGGCTGTCGCCCTGCCACTCGAAGGCGTAGGTGTGCTTGAATGCTTCCTGGGCCGCCTTGAGCCACTGTGCGCTGTCGGAGGTGTTTTCCGACACTATGCGCAGTTTCCTGTCTATGGTGCCTATGCGCTTGTGCAGTGGTATGGGCAGGCCGGTGGTGGCATCGTACAGGCTGGCGGTGTAGGGCGCTTCGCCGCAGGCCATCTCCATGCGTGTGTCGCGCACGTATTGTAGCCACGTCCTGCCTTGCGGGAAAGCCACCGGGGCGGGTGTGGGTGTCCATTCTCGCCCGTCTGCGGATACGGTGTTGAACGCTCCGGGCCGTCCGAACCATGCCTCGTCCACAAGGTTGTTTTGCAGGTTGCAGACCCATGCCGGGGTGAACACCTCGGCGCGGCCCTTGGTGCGGACTTCCTGCTCCTCCCTTGTCTTTATCACCCTGGGGCGCACCACCTTGCCGTTCGCCCCGGTGATGGTGTCGGGCGTTACGGGGTCGTCGCGGCGGAATCCCGGGCCCAGGTGTGCGTAGTCGTCCGTGGCCCAGGCTATGTTGCAGCAGGTCTTGTCGCAGTTGCGGCAGTCGGCCCCGCAGCCGCCGGCCTGGGCTTTGTCGGCCCGTGTGTGGTCGCGCAGCAGGGCTGCCAGCACTTCGGGGTATCGTTCCCTTATCTCGCTTTCGCTTATGTCTATTGTGTCGGGTTGTTCCATTTCATGGTTGTGAGAAGGATGTGTGGTTTAGGCAGGCGGGACGCCTGCGTTCCCGGTGGTTTGTGCAGGTGGGACGCCTGCGTTCCCGGTGGTTTATTGTAATAAGGCGTTGTTGCGGATCATAACAGTGCCGTTGCGGTGTGTTGCGCCACTATTTGCTCCACGGCCATTATGTGGCAGGCGGAGCCGGCCAGCACGAAGAAGTGGAAGACGGTGTGCATGTATGGCCGGCCGTGCAGGGTGTAGAACGCCGCGCCGGTTACGTAGGCCACGCCCTCGGCCACTATCCATCCCACTGCGGCCCCGCCCACGCAGCGCGACAGCGGCCCGAAGGCTGCGAGTATGCTCATGCCCATCAGCACGAAGCAGGCCGTCTCGGCGTGGCTGTGGTCTTTTAGCCCGGCTATGCTCACGGCCGTGCCGGCCACCGCGCAGGCGTAGACGAATGCTGTGAGGCCCCACGCCCAGGCCCCCTCGGGGCGCATTGCCACCAGGGTGATGGGTGCGTATGAGCCGGCTATGTGCCAGTAGATGGCGGAGTGGTCCCACTTTCTCAGCCGCGCCTTTCGTGCCGAGCCCGGGCGTGCGGCGTGGTAGGCCGTGGACGACACGTAGCTTAGCAGCATTCCGGCGAGGTATAGGGCTATGCCAGCCACCGCCCAAGGGTCCCCGGAGGCTATGCAGCGCGGCAGCCATGCGGCCCCGGCGCAGGCCCCGAGCAGTATGCCGGCGGCGTGTGTCCATGTGTTCCACCGCTCTTCGCGCGTGGAGAAGAAGGCCTTTGCGGCCTTTTTTGTGTCTGTTGTCATCTCAGGTATCTCAGTTTCATTTCCGCCCCTGTGCCCCTTGCGGCCCATTCGAGGCTGTCTGTGGGTGTCTGCCCGAAGTGGTAGGGGTACACTATCTTGGGCCTTATGGCCGTTATGGCGCGCCTTAGCCCCGCCGGCCCCATGGTCTGCGGCGCGTGGCAGGGCAGGAAAGCTATGTCTACGGCCCCGAGTGCGCTCCTGGGCGGCACGGTGTCTGTGTCGCCGGCTATGTAGATGCGCAGTCCGCCGAGCGATAGCAGGTAGCCGTTGCCGGCGCTTTTGGGGTGCAGGTGGCGCATGGATGGCTCGGCGTTGTAGGCCGGCAGGGCCTTTACGGATATGTCCGGGCCTATCTGCACGCTGTCGCCGTTGCGCATCACTCGCCCGCGCTTGTACCGTGTGTGGCACCTTTGGGGCAGGAGCACCTCCGTGGAGGGTTTGGAGAGCAGGAAGATGGCGTTTTGGTCGAAGTGGTCGTAATGGTCGTGGGTTACGAGTATGATGTCGGCCTGCGGCTTGTCGGTGTAGTCCACGATGGGCCGGTAGGCGCTTGAGACGGGGTCCACCTGTATCTCCGTGCCGCCGTAGGTTATCTGCAGGCTGGCGTGCTTTATGGGGGTTATGACGACCTCCTTTCCGTCCGGGGCCGTGTATCGGTCTATGCCGCCCGGTATGTCGGCTTTCCCGGCGCACGCCGCCGCCAATAAAGCCGCCAGGAAAGCCTCCGCGGCCCTACCTGCCATTGTCTATGGTGAAGTCGAGCAGCCTTTTCTCCATGTTGGCCTTGGCCACCTTTATTGTCACGGCGTCTCCGAGCTGGTAGCGGTGCTTGCGCCTGCGGCCCACGAGGCAGTAGTTGCGCTCGTCGAACTCGTAGTAGTCGTCGTCCAGGTCTCTCATGGGCACGAGTCCCTCGCAGTGGTTCTCGTCTATCTCGCAGTATATGCCGTACGAGGTTACGCCGCTGATGTGCGCCGGGTAGGTGTTGCCTATCTTGTCGGCCATGTACTCCACCATCTTGTACTTTACGGAGTCGCGCTCGGCGTTCTGCGCCACTATCTCCATCTGCGAGCAGTGGTCGCAGAGGTCTTCGGTGTGCTGTGTGTTGGCGCTGCGCCCCCCCTCTGCGTAGCGTGTGAGCAGGCGGTGGAGCAGTGTGTCGGGGTAGCGGCGTATGGGCGAGGTGAAGTGTGTGTAGTGGTCGAAGGCCAGGCCGAAGTGGCCTATGTTGTGCACGGTGTACTTGGCCTTTGACATGGCCCTTAGGGCGAGCGTCTGTATGAGTTTCTGTTCGCGGCTGCCGTCGCTGTCGGCCATCAGCTTGTTGAGGCTCCGGGCGGTGGCCCCCTTGGTGCCGGCGGTCTTTATGCGGTAGCCGAACTTGGCTATGAACTCGCCCAGGGCTTCCAATTTCTGCGGGTCGGGGTTGTCGTGCACCCGGTAGGGTATGGTCTTGGCCTTTTTCCCCTTTGGCACCCGGCCTATGCTTTCGGCCACGGTGCGGTTGGCCAGCAGCATGAACTCCTCTATGAGCTTGTTGGCGTCTTTGGACCGCTTGAAGTAGCAGCCCACGGGGCGGCCCTCTGCGTCTATGTCGAAGCGCATTTCCTCGCTCTCGAAGTTGACCGAGCCGTTTTCGAACCTGTCCCTGCGCAGCTTCTTGGCCAGGGTGTCGAGCTGTATGAGGGCTTCGGCGTTTTCGCCCTTGTATCCGCCGGGCCCCGGTGCTGGTGCGGGCTGGCATGTGCCGTCGGCCACGCCGTTGTCTTCCAATAGCTGCTGCACTTCCTCGTAGGCGTACCGGCGGTCGCTCCTTATGGCGGTGTGCACTATGCGCGAGGCCTTTACGTTGGCGTCCTCGTCCATGTGGAATATCACGCTGTAGCAGAGCTTGTCCTCATCGGGCCGCAGCGAGCAGATCTCGTTGCAGAGCCGCTCGGGCAGCATGGGTATGGTGCGGTCTACGAGGTAGATGCTCGTGGCGCGTTTCAGGGCTTCGCGGTCGATGACGGAGCCCTCCTTGACGTAGTGCGACACATCGGCTATGTGCACGCCCACTTCCCACAGCCCGTTGTCCGTGCGCCTTATGGAGAGCGCGTCGTCGAAGTCCTTTGCGTCCTTGGGGTCTATGGTGCAGGTGAAGACGCCGCGGAAGTCTTCGCGCCCCTCCATGTCCTGCGGCGTGATTTCGGAGGGTATCCTGCCGGCGGCCGCTTCCACGTTGGCGGGGTAGCGGTAGGGCAGTCCGTACTGCGCCAGTATGGCGTGCATCTCGGTGTCGTTCTGTCCGCATTCCCCCAGCACGTCCTCCACCCGGCCTATTATGTTGCGGTGTTCGGCGTCGGGCCATGTTTCCACTTTCACTATGGCTTTCTGCCCGTGTCGCGCCCCGTTCAGCTTGTCGGCGGGTATGAGGATGTCGTAGGCCATGTTGTCTTGCGTGGCGAGGAACGCCGCGCCGCCCCTTTCGGCCACGCGGCCCACGAAGGTGTCCTTGTCGCGGCTCACTATCTCTATGACCTGCGCCTCCTTTATGTGGTTCTTGCGGCGCGCCAGGATGGCGGCTTTCACGCGGTCGCCGTTCAGTGCCGACAGGGAGCTGCGCTCGGGTACGAACACTGGCGTGCCGCCGTCCGGCACGAAGGAGTTCTTGCCGTTGGCCTTCCTCACGAAAGTGCCCTCCTGCACCTGCCCTCCCTGGCACAGGGCGTACTTCCCCTCGGGGGTCTTCTTCACATAGTCGTCCCAGGCCATGTCGCCCACGGCCTCCATGGCCAGCATCTTGGCCGGGTGGGTGGTGAGCTTGAGCTGCCTGAATATCTCCTTCATGCTGAAAGCCCTGCCGGGCTGCGACTCGAAGAGCCCGGCCAGCAGCTGCGCCACCTGCTTGCGCCCCATGCGCTTGTTAGACTTTTCCTTTGTTTCCCTCCCCTTTGTGTTCCGCTTAGCCATAGTTGTGTTTCGTGCTTGGTTTCCGCAAAATTAGTGAAAAGGCCCAACAAGGGCACCCGCCGGCGCGCCCCGGGGCCGTGCGCCGCCGCAATACCACGGCTTGGTACTGTTTGTACCACGGCTTGGTACTGTTTGTACCACGGCTTGGTACTGCTTGTACCACGGCTTGGTACCGCCCCCGTGGCGAACGCCGCGCCGTTTGCGGCTTCCTTGTTTATGGCAAAAGCGGTACCTTTGCACGAAAGACCCAACGAAAGACACATTATGCTAAGGAAATGGATGGCGGCGGCCTTTGCGGCCTTGATGGCGTTGCCCGGCGCGGCGCAGGGCAACGACTGGAACAGCCGCTACAAGGTGAAGAAGAAAGACACGGTATACGGCATAGCCAAGGCCCACGGCGTAACCCAGGAGCAGCTGATGGACGCCAACCCGGAGATGAGGCAGGAGGGCTACGAACTGATACAGGGCGACATAATATTCATACCGGCCAAGGGGGCGGCCAAGCCCGCAAAGGCCGTGCAGGCCAAGCCGGCCGCGCAGGGGAAGCTCTCCGGCAAGGTGAGGGTGGGGGTGATGCTCCCGCTGCATTCGGCCGACGGCGACGGGGCCAGGATGGTGGAGTACTACCGCGGCATGCTGATGGCCTGCGACTCGCTCAAGAGCCTGGGGCTGTCCGTGGACGTGAGGGCGTGGAACGTGCCGATAGAGGCCGACGTGAGGCAGACCCTCAGGGAGAACGGCGCGGACGGCTGCGACCTGATATTCGGCCCGCTGTACACATCGCAGGTGAAGCCCCTGGCGGCTTTCTGCCGCGAAAAGGGGATAAGGATGGTGATACCTTTCTCCATAACGGGCGACGAGGTGTACCGCAACCCGGCCGTGTTCCAGGTGTACCAGGCCGAGGACAGGCTGAACAACGAGGCCATAGCGGCCTACGTGGAGCGGTTCCCGGGCTGCCACACGGTGGTGGTGGACTGCAACGACTCCACCGGGCGCAAGGCCACGTTCACCACGGCCCTGCGCAACGCCCTGAAAAACAAGGGCATGGATGTGCGCATCACCAACCTCAACAGCAGCGAGACCGACTTCGCTAAGGCGTTCAGCAAGGCCAAGCGCAACGTGGTGGTGCTGAACAGCGCCCTGTCGCCCAAGCTGCTGGCCGCCCTGGCCAAGCTGAACACCCTGGCCGCGGCCAACCCCAAGGTGGAGATATCCCTCTTCGGGCATACGGAGTGGCTGATGTTCGCCAAGTACCAGACGGCGAACTTCCACAAGTACGACTGCCACATACCGGCCCCCTACTACTACAACCCGGCGGCCAAGGCCACCACGGAGCTGGAGGAGGCCTACCGGCGCAACTTCGGCGCGGACATGATGAAGGCCATACCGAGGTTCGCCCTCACGGGCTTCGACCACGCCATGTTCTTCATAGGCGGCGCGGCGCGGCTCAAGGACAAGTTCGAGGGCGCCCCGGGGCAGAGCGCATACAAGCCGGTGCAGACCCCGCTGAGGTTCAAGAGGGCCTCCGGCGGGGGGGGGCTGCTCAATACGGCGTTCCAGCTGGTGCACTACCGCAGGGACCTGGGCATGGAACTGATAAGCTACTGACATGGCCGCGCCCACGGGTACACTCCGCACGCTCCTGGCCGCCCTTGCCATGGCTGCCACGCCGCTAACGGCCGCCGCCCAGGTGGGTGAACACCGCAACGACCTGGCCGTGGGCATAGGCGGGGGCTACGCCATGGGCAACATCGGCTTCGTGCCAAAGGTGCCCCAGGGGCTGCACGGCGGCTACACCGCCGGGATAACGGCGAGGTACGTCTGCGAGAAGTATTTCAGCACGGTGTGTTCCGTGCAGGGGGAGGTGAACTACACCCGGGCGGGGTGGCGCGAGAGGATACTTGACATAAACGACAACCCCGTGCTGACAGAGGCCGGGGAGCCCGAACGCTACGCGCGCACACTGTCTTACATACAGGTGCCCCTGCTGGCGCACCTGGCGTGGGGCCGGGAGCGCAAGGGCTTCCAGTTCTTCTTCCACGCCGGGCCGCAGTTCGGCTACCTCGTGGGCGAGGAGACCGACACCAACTTCCGCCCGGGCGGGATAAACTACGCCGACCGGGTGAGCCTCGTAACCGCGCAGGACACCATGGCCGCCGAGCGCCGCTTCGACTACGGCATAGCGGCCGGCGCGGGGGTGGAGCTTTCCGTGCCAGGGGCCGGCCACTTCATGCTGGAGGGCCGATACTACTACGGCCTGGGCAACATCTACGGCGACAGCAAGCGCGACTACTTCGGCAAGTCAAACATAGGTAGCATCATAGTGAAGCTCACCTACCTCATAGACATATTGAAAACCAAATAAACTGAAAGACCGACATGTTTGAAGGACAACCAAAAGGCCTGTACGCCCTGGCGCTGGCCAACACGGGAGAGAGGTTCGGCTACTACACGATGATAGCCGTGTTCGTATTGTTTCTAAAAGCCAACTTCGGCTGGGACCCCGGCACGGCCGGCATGGTTTACAGCTCGTTCCTCGGCCTGGTGTATTTCCTGCCGCTGGTGGGCGGCGCCATGGCCGACAAGTTCGGCTTCGGCCGCATGGTGACGATAGGCATCTTCATCATGTTCATGGGCTACCTGCTGCTCTCCATACCGCTCGGGGGAGGGACCGTGGCGGTGGCGGCCATGGTTGCGGCCCTGCTCATGATAAGCCTTGGCACGGGGCTTTTCAAGGGCAACCTGCAAGTGATGGTGGGCAACCTCTACGACGACCCGAAGTACAGCGACAAGCGCGACTCGGGCTTCTCCATATTCTACATGGCCATAAACATAGGGGCGCTGTTCGCGCCCACGGCGGCCGTGAAGATAAAGGAGCTGGCGGAACGCTCGTTCGGCTTCGGCGATAACGATGCGTACCACTTCGCCTTTGCGGTGGCCTGCGTGTCGCTCGTGGTGTCCATAATGATATATTGGCTGTTCCGCTTCACGTTCAGGCACGTGGAGGGCAGGCCCGGGGCGAATAAGGCAGCCGGCGGGCAGGCCGCCGAGGAACTCTCGCCCTCCGAGACAAGGGCGAGGATGGTGGCGCTGTTCCTGGTGTTCGCAGTGGTGATATTCTTCTGGATGGCGTTCCACCAGAACGGACTCACCCTGACTTATTTCGCCGACGAGTTCACAGAACCCACATCCACGGGAGTGCAGAGCATGGCCTTTGACGTGGTGAACCTCGTGGCCGTGATATTCATAGTATACGCAGGCTTCTCCGTTTTCCAGAGCAAGACGGGCAAGGGCAAGGCCGTATCGGCCGCCGTGGCCGCCGCCGCCGCTGCGGTGCTGGCCCACAACTACGCGGGCGTGGGAGACGGTGCGGTGACGGTGTCCGCCCCCATATTCCAGCAGTTCAACCCGTTCTACGTGGTGGCGCTCACCCCGGTGAGCATGGCCATCTTCGGGACCCTGGCCAAGAGGGGCAAGGAACCCTCGGCACCCAGGAAGATAGCCTACGGCATGATAGTGGCCGGCGTGGCTTACGTGATAATGATAGCGGCCTCCATGTCGCTCAACACCCCGGCCGACCAGGCCGCGGCGGCTGACGGGGCCAAGACTCTGGTGTCGGCCAACTGGCTCATAGGCACCTACCTCGTGCTGACCTTCGGCGAGCTGCTGCTCAGCCCCATGGGCATATCGTTCGTGTCGAAGGTGGCGCCGCCCAAGTACAAGGGCAAGATGATGGGCGGATGGTTCGTGGCCACGGCTGTGGGCAACCTGCTCGTGAGCGTGGGCGGATACCTCTGGGGAGGCCTGCCGCTCACGGTGGTGTGGGGCGTGTTCATGGCCCTGTGCATAGTGTCGGCCGTGGTGATGTTCGTGCTGATGAGGAAACTGGAAAAGGTGGCCTGACGGCTGAGGCCCCTGCGGCGGCCCGCACGGCACGGTACAGATTGCCGCGTGCGGGCCGCCGCCTTTTAACGGTAGCGGACAGATGGATTTCAAGATAACGTCAAGGTATTCGCCCACGGGGGACCAGCCCGGGGCCATAGCGCAGCTCACCGAAGGGGTGGAGCGGGGGGACAAGGCGCAGGTGCTGCTCGGCGTGACCGGCTCGGGCAAGACCTTCACCATGGCCAACGTCATAGCCGCCACCGGCAAGCCGACACTCGTGCTTAGCCACAACAAGACCCTCGCGGCGCAGCTCTACGCGGAGATGAAGGGCTTCTTCCCGGACAACGCCGTGGAATACTACGTGTCTTACTACGACTACTACCAGCCCGAGGCCTACATACCCTCTTCCGACACCTACATAGAGAAAGACCTGGCCATAAACGAAGACATAGACCGGCTGAGGCTCAGGGCTGTGTCGGCCCTGCTGTCGGGCCGCAGGGACGTGGTGGTGGTATCGTCAGTGTCGTGCATATACGGCATGGGCGGCCCTGCGGCCATAGCCGGCAGCGTGGTGGAGGTGGCCAAGGGAGAAAGGGTGGAGCGCAACGTCTTCCTACGCAAGCTCGTGGAAGCCCTCTACACCCGCAACGACATATCGCCCGAGCGAGGCAACTTCCGCGTGAAAGGGGACCACGTGGACATATTCCTGGCTTACAGCGACTACGCCCTGAGGGTTACATGGTGGGGGGACGAGGTGGACTCTATAGAGGAGATAGACCCGGTGGACATGCACACCGTGGACTCGTTCGCCGAATACAAGGTGTACCCGGCCAACCTCTTCGTAACCTCAAAGGAGCAGACCGCAGGGGCCATAAGGCAGATACAGGACGACCTCGTGCTGCAAATAGCCCACTTCAACGAAATGGGCGACACGGTAAAGGCGCAGCGCATAAAGGAGAGGGTGGAGTACGACATGGAGATGATAAAGGAGCTGGGACACTGCTCGGGCATAGAGAACTACTCGCGCTACTTTGACGGCCGCCAGCCCGGCGAAAGGCCCTACTGCCTGTTGGACTTCTTCCCGAAGGATTTCCTGTTGGTGGTGGACGAGAGCCATGTGAGCATTCCGCAGATAAGGGCCATGTACGGGGGCGACAGGGTCCGTAAGCGCAACCTCGTGGAATATGCGTTCCGGCTGCCGGCGGCTTTCGACAACAGGCCGCTGAGGTTCGAGGAATTCTATGAAATGGTGCCGCAGGCCATATACGTGTCGGCCACGCCGGCCGACTACGAATTGGAAGAGGCCGGAGGGGTGGTGGTGGAGCAGCTCATAAGGCCCACGGGGCTGCTTGACCCGGAAATATCGGTGCGCCCCACGGAAAACCAGATAGACGACCTGCTGGAAGAGATAGTGGTAAGGGCCGGGAAAGACGAGCGGGTGCTCGTGACCACCCTGACAAAGAGGATGGCCGAGGAAGTGACGGAGTACCTCTGCAACAACGACATAAGGGCGGCCTACATACATAGCGACGTGGCCACGCTGGACCGGGTGCAGATAATGGCCGACCTGAGGGAGGGGCGCTTTGACGTACTCGTGGGGGTGAACCTGCTGAGGGAGGGGCTTGACCTGCCCGAGGTGTCGCTCGTGGCCATCTTGGACGCTGACAAGGAGGGCTTCCTGCGCAGCCACCGGAGCCTGACGCAGACGGCCGGCAGGGCGGCGCGCAACGTGGAGGGAAAGGTGATTATGTACGCCGACACCGTGACGGACAGCATGAGGCGAACCATTGAAGAGACCGGGCGGAGGCGCGCCATACAGCTAAAATACAACGAGGAACACGGCATTACGCCGAGGCAGATAGTAAAGGCGGTGAATACCGGCCTACCGACACAAGCCGCACATAAGGCCGCACAGCCAAAGGAGTACCGGCCCTATGTGGAAAGGCCGGCCGAGGCGTTCGCCGCCGACCCGATAGAGATGAAAATGTCGCCGGCGCAGATAGCCAAGGCGGTGGAAAACCTGAAAGCTCTGATGGCGCAGGCCGCCAAGGAACTGGACTTCACCTCGGCGGCGGCATACCGCGACGAGATAATAACCCTGCAAAAACTGCTCTGAGGGAATGGCCGGAAAGACGGAAAGGCGTGCGTATTCGCACATAATGAAATACACAGGGCTGTTTGGCGGGGTGCAGTTCCTCGCCATATCAATAGCCTTGGTGCGCAACAAGATTGTGGCCATGCTGCTTGGCCCGGGCGGCATAGGGCTGATGTCGCTCCTCAATTCCTACTCCAAGATGGTGTCGGACTCCACTATGCTGGGGCTGCCAATGAGCGCGGTGAGGGGGATTTCGGAAGCCTACGGCTGTGGAGACAGGGAACGGGCCGCGGCTGCTGTCTCGGCCATACGCTCGTGGAGCTTGGTTACTGCGGCCTTGGGCGCGGCGGTGTGCCTTTTGGCCGGGCCGCTGCTGAATACGGCCTCGTTCAGCTGGGGGGACCATACGCTGCACTTCATGCTGCTGGCCCCGGCTGTGGCGTTCACTGCGCTTACGGGGGGGGAACTGGCCATACTGAAAGGCACCCGCCGCCTGCGTGACATAGCCGTGCAGTCCGTGGCCGGCACCATGGGAGTCCTCGTTGCCACCACGCCGCTGTTCTACATTTGGGGGGAAGCCGCCATAGTGCCATCCATCGTCATAGCCGCCGCAGTGGCTTTCGCCGCAGTGGGAGTGTTCTCTTACAAGCTGTACCCCCTGCGCGGCACGGTGGGTGCGGCAGGGCTGGCCGGGGGGAAGCCTATGGTAAAGCTCGGGCTGTCGTTTCTCGGGGCTGGTGTGCTCGGCAGCGGGGCCGACTTGTTCTTGCGTTCATACCTCAACAATGCACATTCATTGGACACGGTGGGGCTGTTCAACGCCGGGTACGTAATCTGCACAACGTTCGGAGGACTTGTCTTCTCGGCCTTGGAGACGGATTTCTTCCCAAGGCTGTCGGCCGCCGGCGGCACCGTGGACGAACTGAACAGCGTGGTGAACAGGCAGGTGGAGGTATCACTGCTTCTCGCTGCCCCTTTCACTGCGGCCCTCGTGCTGTCGCTACCCATTTTGGTGCCGCTGATGTACACCGCCGATTTCTCGCCGGCGGAGGGCATGGTGGCTTGCGCGGCCCTTTCCATCTTCCTCAAATCCATAGCCCTGCCGGTGGCATATATTCCGCTGGCCAAGGGGCATTCGCGGGTGTACCTCGCCATGGAGGCCGCTTCCGATGCGGCCATGGTGGCGATGGGCGTTGCGGGATTCCGCCTTGGCGGCATTGCCGGGCTCGGTGCCGGGCTTTCAGCGGCTGTCGCGGCGGACCTGGCTCTGTATTGCGCATATTTCAGGGTGCGCTACGGCTTCCGCCTTTCGGGCAGCGTGGTGAAGTATGCGGCCTTGCATGCGCCCGTGCTTGTGGGCATGGCCGCCCTCGGGCTTTTTGCAGACGGCTGGGCATATTGGGCTGCCGGGGCCGCGCTGCTGGCTGCCGGTGCGGCCATATCCGTGCACATACTAAGGGGCAAGACACGCCTGTGGCAGGCCTTGATGAAACGTTTCAGAAGATGACCCCGGCCTTTTCCATACTCATGGCCGCATACAATGCGGAACGGTACATAGGCGAAGCCTTGGATTCGCTGCAAAGGCAGACTTTTGCAGACTTTGAGGCCTTGTGCGTGGACGACGGTTCCACAGACGGCACATGGGATATCTTGCAAAGTAGGGCGGCTGGGGATTCTCGTTTCAAGGTGTTCAGGCTTGGTGAAAACGGGGGGCAGGCGAGGGCGAGGAACTTCGCCTTGGAAAGGGCTGAGGGGGAATACGTGGCTTTCTTGGATGCGGACGACTTCTATGCCGACGATGCGCTCCAACTGCTCCACGATGCTTTCCGTGAAAGTGTGGATACAGACTGCGTGCTATTCGACGTGGTGTATTGCAGCGAAGACGGACGCCCGGGAAACCATTACGGTGGTATCAGCTTCAATTGCATCACCGGGGCGGAAGCCTTTGAATACGCACTGCCCTGGAAGATACACGGGGTGTATGCGGTAAGGGCGGGGATACACAGGCGCATTCCTTACCTGGACGATTTCCCGGCATACTCTGACGACAAGACCACCTACCTGCATTACTTGGAGTCAAGGAAGGTCAGGGGTTCCGCAGCCGCATATTTCTACCGTGACAACCCTGGGTCGGTAACGAGGAAGGTGTCTGCGGCGAGGTTCAACTGGCTCGCATCGTCCCTGCATTTCAAGGGATTGCTTGCCGAAATGGGGGTGTCCGGGCGGATCCGCTCCATTTGGGAAAGGGAATTGTGGCTCGTGCTCGTGGGTAGCTACAAATTCCTATGCGACAACGGTGGCGCGTTTACAGAAAAGGAGGGTAGGGAGGCTCTTGCCCTTATAAAAGAGGCTTGGAGGGGCATGGATTTCCAACGCCTGCCCGCCACGCTGAAATGCAAGCCTGGCTACATGCCGATGAAAGGCTGCTGGCCGTTGTTCAGTTTGCAGGCGCGGCTCTATTTCATGGCCAAGAGGGTTTTGGGTAGGGGGTAAGCAGGGTGGGGGCTTGCTATGTCCAGCCAAACCCAAGACGGCAAATTTTAAAAA
>R18__coassemble_1953_pt1 | contig 16268 bp, 13 predicted proteins | sample R18__metabat2_low_PE_037 | metagenome-assembled genome bin R18
CCCTATCGCCCCGGCGCACATCACACACGGCTCCAAGGTTACGTACAAGGTGCATCCGGGCAGGTATTTGCCTCCAAGGGCGTTGGCCGCGGCCGTCAAGGCCTGCATCTCCGCATGGGCGGTGGGGTCGCAAAGGGTCTCCACAAGGTTGTGGGCGCGGGCCAGCACCCTACCCTTGCAAGCCACAACGGCCCCGACCGGCACTTCCCCGGCATCGCCCGCCACGGCAGCTTCGGCCAAGGCCATGCGCATCATCTTCAAGTCTTCCTCCGAAAAAACATCCTTTTCCATAGTGCAAAAGTAACCATAGCGCGGCCAAACCGGAGAGCTTTCCCGATATGCCGTGTAAAAAAGGAAAGGCCGGGAAAGCTCCATGGTGGACACTTTCCCGGCCTTTATCCGTCAATGTGGGCCGAATCCCTACCCCTCCAAGGCCTTTTCAAACCTCTGCACAAAGTCTTCGGCCTGGGCTTCCGACAAGCAGAGCGGCGGCAACAGGCGCACCGTGGAGACACCCGCCGCCCCGGTGAAACAACGCTGCTGCGACACGAGACGGCTGCGCACCACGCTTTGCGGCACATCGAGGTCTATGCCAATCATAAGGCCGCGCCCGCGGACGTCCGTGATGTGTGGGTTGCGGACTTTCAAGCCGCCGAGCAGTTCCAATAGCCTGTCCCCCACCTTGGCGGCGTTTTCCACAAGCTTCTCCTCCTCCATCACTTCAAGCACCGCCAAGGCCGCCGCGCAAGCCAGGTGGTTCCCGCCGAACGTGGTTCCGAGCAGGCCGTGCCTTGCCTCAAAGGCCGGGGATATAAGCACACCTCCCATGGGGAAGCCGTTGGCTATGCCTTTCGCCACAGTTACGATGTCGGGCTTTATGCCGAGCCACTGGTGGGCGAAGAACTTTCCCGTGCGCCCGTATCCGCATTGTATCTCGTCGCACACCAAAACGGTGCCGTGCTTCTTACAGGCGGCGGCCACCCCTTGCGCAAACTCCGCAGTGGCGGGCCTTATCCCCCCCACTCCCTGTATGCATTCCACTATGCAGGCGGCCACGTCTCCCTTGGCTATCTCTTCTTCCCAGGCCGCAGTGTCGTTGAGCGGCAGGAAGGTAACATGGCCGTTGCTGTTGACAGGAGCCGATATGGCCGGGTTGTCCGTGGCTTCCACGGCGAGCGAAGTGCGGCCGTGGAAGGCCTTGCCGGCCGCGATTATGCGCTTGCGCCCGGTATGGAAAGAGGCGAGTTTCAGGGCGTTCTCGTTGGCTTCAGCCCCACTGTTCACAAGGAACAGCCGGTAGTCGCCGTATCCGCAGGCCTCACCGAGCTTCTCCGCCAATCTGCCTTGCAGCGGGTTTTGCACTGAGTTGCTGTAAAAACCGAGCTGCACGAGCTGCCTCGCCACCGCTTCCACATACCTCGGGTGGCTGTGGCCTATGCTTATCACGGCGTGGCCGCCGTACAGGTCCATGTACTCCGCTCCCTTGTCGTCCCACACCGAGCAGCCCCGGCCGCTCGTTATGTTGACGGGCATCAAGGGGTATACGTCAAATAGTTCCATACGTTGTCCCTCCGTTTTAGAATGCCGACGCTTTCAGGCGTAGCCCTTCCGTCTCGCCTATGCCGAACATAAGGTTCATGTTTTGCAGGGCCTGTCCCGAGGCCCCTTTCAGCAGGTTGTCTATGCAGGCCGTAACGAGCAGCTTGCCCTCTATCACATCGCAGTGCACCACGGCCTTGTTGGTGTTCACCACCTGCTTCAAGTCGGCCGGCGAGTCGGAATAGCGCGTGAAAGCCGCCCCGGCGTAGTATTCCTTGTAGGCTTGTTCCACTTCCGCCTGCCCCGCCGCCGTCTCCACCACGGCCGTGGCGAATATTCCGCGCGGGAAACAGCCTCGGTATGGTATGAAGTTGACCGCCGGCACGCTTGCGCATTCCCTTGCCAGGCCCTGCCTAATCTCGGCCATGTGCTGGTGTGTGAAAGGCTTGTATATGCTCATGTTGTTGTCGCGCCACGAGAAATGGGTGCTGGAAGTGGGCTTCTGCCCCGCCCCGGTGCTTCCCGTGATGGCGTTCACGCTCACCGGGCCGGTGAGCAGCCCCGCCTTCGCCGCCGGCAGCAGAGCTATCTGTATGCACGTGGCGAAACACCCCGGGTTTGCCACCCTGTCCGCCCCGGCTATATCTCCGCGGTTCAGCTCCGGCAGTCCGTATACGAATCCGTTGCCCTCGGCGGCTATGCGGAAGTCCTGTGCCAGGTCCACTATCTTCACGCCCTCCGGCACGGGGTGCGAAGCGAGGAACTCCGCGCTCTTGCCGTGTCCGAAACAGAAGAACAGCACATCCGCGCAGTCCATCGGCAAGTCCGATGTGAAACGCATGTCCGTATCGCCCGTTATCCCCCCGTGCACGCTGTCGAGCCTGTTGCCGGCGTTGCTTTCGCTGTGTACGAAAGCGATCTCCGCCGCGGGGTGGCCCAGCAGCAGCCTTACGAGTTCGCCGGCGGTGTACCCGGCCCCGCCGAGTATTCCCACCCTTATCTTCCTGTCCATGGCGGCCTACCTCTTTTCGTCCGGGTGTATGCCGTAGTACACCATCAGCGGCGTGCTTGTCAGCTTGATGAAGCCCTTGGCCTCCTCGGCTGTCCAGCCGGTCTGCGTCTCGCCGTATTCCCCGAGCTTGCTCTTGAGCAGGTCGTCCGGCGAGTCCACGCCCACAATCTCGAAGCCCAGGGGGCGCAGCTTTATTATCACCGTGCCGTTCACGTTGCGCTGCGAGCTGGCGAGCATGGCCTCGATGTCGGGCAGCACCGGCGCGAGGTACTGGCTTTCGTGCAGGAACATGCCGTACCAGTTGGCCACCTGGGCCTTCCAGTACTGCTGCCACTTGCTCAGGGTGTACTTCTCCAGCGTGCGGTGCGCCTCTATTATCAGTTTCGGGGCCGCCGCCTCGAAGCCCACCCGGCCCTTTATGCCGATGATGGTGTCGCCCACGTTGCAGTCGCGGCCTATGGCGTAGGCGGCCCCGATACGCTCTATCTCCTGTATGGCGGCCACCTTGTCCGTGTATTCCCGGCCGTTGACGGCGGCAATCTCGCCCTTGCTGAAAGTGATGCGCAGCTCTCCCTCGCCGGTCTCCGTGGCGTGTTTCAGGTATGCCTCCTCGGGCAGCCCCTGGTCAGAGTGCAGTATCTCGCCGCCGCAGATGCTCGTGCCCCATATCCCCACATTATAGGAATACTTGAGCTTGGCGAAGTCGGCATCGAAGCCGTTGGCGTTGAGGAAGTCCACCTCCTCCTTGCGGGTGAGCTTCCTGTCCCTTGTAAGCGTGATTATTTCCACGCCGGGCGCCATCACGAGGAAGGTCATGTCGAAGCGTATCTGGTCGTTGCCCGCCCCGGTGGAGCCGTGGGCTATGGCCTGCGCCCCTATCTCCTTGGCGTAGCGGGCTATGGCCATGGCCTGGAATATGCGCTCGGACGACACCGAGATGGGGTACGAGTTGTTCCTCATCACGTTGCCGAACACCATGTACTTGAGCGACTTTTCGTAATACTCCCGGGTAACGTCTATGGTTACGTACTCCTTTGCCCCGAGGAGGTATGCGTTGGTCTCGTTCTTTACGAGCTGTTCGGGGCTGAACCCCCCGGTGTTGGCGCAGGCGGCGTACACGTCCCATCCGTCCTTTGCCAGCTTCATCACCGTATACGAAGTGTCAAGCCCCCCAGAGAAGGCCACCACCACTTTTTTCTTTTCTTCCATGTCCTTGTTTTTTTTGTCCCCGCCTCGGCGGGTTGTCCTTTCCTTATCCGTCTATCTCCCTTATCCTCTCTATGACCTTTTGCGGCAGCGTGGCCGGCAGGTGGTCTTCGGGGTCGTAGAGCATGGCCGTGCAGATGCAGTACTTGCGCTCTGTGCGGCGCAGCACGTCCACGTTCACACAGCTGTCGCAGCCGCGCCAGAAGGCCTCGTCGTCGGTAAGGTCAGAGAAGGTCACCGGGTGGTATCCCAGCTGGGTGTTCATCTTCATCACGGCAGAGCCGCTCGTGAGCGAGAATATCTTGGCGTGCGGCCAGCGGGTGCGCGCCAGCGTGAAGGTCATCTGCTTTATGCGCTTGGCCACCCCCAGGCCCCGGAAGTCCGGGTGCACTATCAGGCCCGAGGTGGTAACGTACTCCTTGTTACCCCAGGTCTCTATGTAGCTGAACCCCGCAAAGCGGTCGCCCCTGAGGGCTATCACGGCCTTTGCCTCGCGTATCTTGGCCGTGAGGTACTCGTGCGTGCGGCGCGCTATGCCCGTGCCGCGCACGCTGGCGGCCTTGGAGATGGTGTCCAGTATGGTGTCCACATACCGTTCGTCGGGCTCCTCGGCCACCCTTATCACAATGTCTTCATTCATCGCCTATGGTTGATTTTATCCATTCCTTTATCTCGGGCAGCACCGTGGCTATGCCCTCTATCACGTCCTGGCGGGTGCTCTCCTCGTTGGTTACCAGCAGCAGGGTGTCGTCGCCGGCCACGGTGCCGAGCAGCTGCGGCAGCTTGGCCTCGTCTATGTTGTAGGCTATGCTGCCGGCGTAGCCCGGGCGGGTCTTCATCACGGCTATGTTGCCGGAGAATTTCAGGGAGAGGAAGCCCGACTGCTGAAGCATTTCCAATGGCGACGGAGTGTAGCGCAGCCGCTTGTACATTGTCTCCGTGGGCATTACGTACACGAAGCGGCCGCTGCGCCCGCGCGCCTTGCCTATCTGCAACTGCTTCAGGTCGCGGCTCAGCGTGGCCTGGGTCAGCACGAAACCCTCCTTGCGCAGCTCGGCGAGCATCTCTTCCTGGCTCGACAGCTCGCGGCTCGAAACGAGCATCTTCACAGCTTCAAGCCTTGTGTTTTTTATCTTCATACATGCATATAACCTTGTTCGGGGTGCAAAGATACGGCTTTTTGTGCAATTATGCGCACAAGGGCGTTTTTTATGCAACGGAAAAAGGAGGATGTGGAATGGGAAGGCTCCATTGCGGCCGAATACCACGGCGTGGTACCACCTGTACCAAGCCGTGGTACTACTTGTACCAAGCCGTGGTATTGCCAGTACCAAGCCGTGGTATTTTCACGGACACCCCATCCTGGGAACGCAGGCATCACGCCTGCACATCCACGGAAACCATGGAAAAAAGGGGGGAGGTGCACCCGGGACGCCTGCGATCCGGCAATAAGGCGCGGACGCTGCAACGGTATTACCTTACTTGAATAAAACAATGCCGTAGAGACGGGGCTTGCCCCGTCTTACCCACATACCACGCTTATCATAAGACGCGGCAAGCCGCGTCTCTACAGCTCCCTATGGAAAAATCACAAGCAACGAGGCACCGGTGTTTAAACCGCACACGACCAAACGAGCCGTAGAGACGGGGCTTGCCCCGGCTTACCGACACGCCACACCCCTATTCCATCATGTTGAGCGAAAGCGAAACATCTCCACAACGGGATTCTCCGCTGCGCTATGAATGACGGAAGGTGAACGGGATTCTTCGGTCGCTAACGCTCCCTCTGAATGACGGGTTGAGGGAATCTTACTATCCCATGAATGGCGAATACTGACGCTCCCCATATATAATAATGTGGAGACGCGGCCCGGCCGCATCTCCACATTATTATATATGCGCCACTTGGCTGGGGGCATGCCCCAGCGGTGCGCCTTGCGGTTACTTCCTTACCACCTTCTTGCGGTTGACGATGTATACCCCCTTGCCGGGTGCCGCCACGCGGCGGCCCTGCAAGTCGTACACCTCGGCCTTTGCCGGGACCACAACGGCTGCGGCTTCAATGGCGGTGGGCACGTCCACGGGGTCTATGAGCCAGGCGGAAGCCCCCTCGAAGCTGGCCACCCAGGGCACTATGCGGCCGTCGCGTGCGGAGTGCAGCGAAGCGTTGGGGCCGGTGGGTGCGGTGCATGCTATGTAGCTGTGGCCGTTTGTGGCGCTCTTCACTATGAAGGTGGCGGCCTCGGCTATGTTGGAGGTAACGCCCACCTTGGTCTCGTTTGCGCCAGTGGCCTTGGCGTACTTGCCGGTCTTGACGTGCTGCAGGTACCAGGACGCCTCGGCTGCGGCCCTTGTGCCGGCGGGTACGAACTGGAAGGCTATGGCTTCATCGCTGCTGCCGTCCTGCGTGGTTGTGAGGTTGGTGCCGTCGGTGGACATGTAGCGCGTGCCGGTCTGGTTGCTGCCGCCGTAGTTGTGAGTGCTGGTGATCTTGTAGGCCGCGCCCTCGGTTATTTCGCTCCTGGGATTGTTGAGCAGGGCTTGCGACACGGCTTCCATGTTGGCAATGGTCTTGTCTGCCATGTAGGCGGCCTTTGCTTCCTCAACGCCGCCGATGGACGAGAACATGCCTATTGTGGTGCCGGTGGTGATGCCCTCCGTGTTGGATACTGCTTCAACGTGCGCGTCCATGAACTTGGCCTGCTCCTTATAGCTGCGGTCCAGCATATACTCGCCCTTGGTGATGGTGTCGAGGGTGAAGGCCTTGTACATTATGTCGTAGCCGCTGTTGTAGCTGTTCTCCTCCCAGAGGAAGCCGATGCTGTCGTTTTGCAGCAGGCGCATGGTAGAGTAGCAGGATGTGTTCTTGGTAACCTGCAGGCCCGTCTTCCAGTTGGCGGCCATGGCCGTGCCGGTCTTGTAGTCGTCGTACGAAGCTATCTCCTTGTAGTAGAAGCCCACGTGGTCGCGGCTGCTGCTCTGCGGCACGCTCTGCAAGGCCACGTATACCTGCTGCTTGTCAGACTTGCGCAAGGCGGGCACTATCATGAGGTCGCCGTTGCAAGCGTTCACGATGGACATGCCGGCTGCGTTGGCCTCGGTGCCCCACGTTCCCTCGCCGGTAACGTGGTTGGTGTAGGTGTATACGTTGAATGCGCGTCCGCTCTTGCGGCTGCTTATCACCACGCTGCCGTCCGGCATTTCCTCAGCCTTGCTCTCGTCGCAGGTGGATGTTACGGGCAGTGTGTTCTTGTCGCCGAGCACCTTCCAGTTCTTTCCGAAGTCGTCCGAGTAGATCACTGCGCTGCCGCCGGTGTTGAGCGGGTGGGCAATGTAGAGGCGGTAGTGGCTGCCCACCTTGATGTAGCGGCTCTGTGTGATGGCGCCCGATGTGAGGAAGAGACCCTTTGTCGTGCCGCTGGTGCGGTCGTCATAGAGCTTGTATATCTGGTCTGTGAACACCTCCGGCTGCTGCCAGGTCTTACCTCCGTCGTAGCTGTAGATGCGTACGCAGTGCTGTATTTGCTCTTTGTTTGCGGCCCAGTTGGAACTCCAGAAGCCCACGTCTCCGCCCACGCATACCACCAGCACGGTGTCGCTCTCGCTGTCGGCCACTATGCTCGGGTCTCCGTAGGAGTACTTCCACACGTTGGCCCTGTCGTTTTTCGTGCTGTAATCACCCTTGGCTATGTTGACGGAATCCGTCCATGTCTTGCCGTTGTCTTCGCTGGTGCGGACCACGAGGTCCACCTTGCCCGATCCTATGTCGTTATGGCCATAGCGGTAGTCGGCCACGGCTATCAGCCTGCCGTCCCTCGTCTGCGCCAGGGCCGGTATGCGGTATGGCACGGGGCTGGTGGCGTTGTCAAACACGACTGTGCCGCTGGGCTGCGGGGCGGTCTTGAATATGGTAACGAGGAAGCTGTCCACGTCGCACATCTGGTCGATCCGGAAAGAGGTGGACACCGTGTTTATGTCCGTGGCCTCCACCCGGCCGGAGGTGCCGGTTACCGCCTTGCCGCCGTCTATCGGGGTGATGGTGGCGTTGTTGGTGGAGGTGAAGGAGAAGGAGTAGCTCTTAACCACGTATCCGTCCGGGGCGTCTATGGTGTAGACGTCGGAGCCGTTGTTGGGCGAAATGGTGAAAGCCGTGCCGGCCTTGGCCTGCATGTTGTTCTTGGAAGTGTGCAGGTTGAGCACCGGGCGCTTCTTGGAGTTCCACTGGCCGTCCCATGCGGCGCTGGTCTGGCCGCCGAAGTCGCTGAACTCGCCGTTCACCGCGTCCACCATGTAGGTGATCTGCACGGGATCGAGCGTGATGGTGGAGCCAAGGTCCTTGCCGCCGGTCCAGAACACGAGCTTGCCCGCGCCGCTGTGGTCGTTCACGGCATTGTCGCTTGAAGGCTGGTTGAAGTAGAAGCCATCGGCGTTCTGGGCAGACGTGGTGAGCTTCCATGTGGTCTCCACACCGGAGGTTTCCTTGCCCTGAACCTTAACATAGGCTTCCTTGCCGTCTCCCGATATGGTGGAGGGAGAGGTGAGGACGAGGCTTGTGCCGGCTGCCTTGTTGTAGATGGTGTAGTTGCCTTGGGCGTCCTTTACGAAGCACCACAGGGCTGTATCGTCCGTGTCGGGCGTGCGGAACGGGGAAAGGTTCATAACCTGCCCATCTCCGGGGTACTTTATCTGCTTGCTGCCGCGTATCACCATGGTGTACCACGTGGTGGTGGGTATGAAAGTGCCGCCGGCAATGCTGGTGGAAAGTATGGACTCTTGCGGTTCCAGCTCCTTTATCGTCACGGTGATGTCGCCCGGGGCGATGTTCACCTTTGACACTCCGCCCACGTTGAACGACACGCTGGCGGCTTCCAAGTCGGCAACGTTCACAACAGCACTGTCGGCTTCCATTGTGCAGGTGATGGCCGAAGCCCCTGCGGGCGTAACCTTGGCTTCCTTGCGGGTCTGGTTTACTGAACTACCGTCGTATCCCTTGAAGGCGAAGCGGTAGCCGGTGATCACATAGTTGGACGGCACGGACATGGTCCAGTCTCCCTGGAACAGGCGTATGGCCTCACCGTCCTTGAACATGTCGTTTGCGCCGCCGTTCTTCGCCAGTGTCAGCTCGGGGTTCTTTTCGGTAGACTTCCATTCGGCAAAGTAGGTGCCCGATGGGTTTTTCTTGGTGAATGTGCCGTTTGCGGGGTTGAAGACCCGGGTGTAGGTGTCGCCCGGGGCCGCAGAAGCCGTGAGCGAGTAAGCCCCGGCCACTATTCCGCACATGGCATGGAGAAAAAGTTTCTTCATACTTGTTTTTGGTTTAGAATTGGTTTTGGTTAGTATCCTCGTTTGTAGAACTCGCGTTGCGTGCAAAGTTACACACTTTTTTACAAAAGGCTGAATTTGCCCCGAAGTATGTCGCTCCCCCGGCGGCTGCGCCTTAAATAGGCTTAAATCCGCTTGGAAAGCAGCCGTTATGGCTACCTTTGCAGTCCCGAACGCAATTAGGAAACGCTATGAAATACGCCATAATAGCCGCGGGCGAAGGTTCCCGGTTGGCCTCGGAGGGGGTGGAAGCCCCCAAGCCATTGGTGGAAGTGTGTGGGGAGAAGCTAATAGACAGGCTCGTGCGCATGTTCGTGGAGGCCGGCGCGGAGGAAATCTGCGCCATATGCAACGGCCTGCGCCCCGAGGTGGCCGCCCATCTGGGAAGAATGGCCGGTTACACGGATGTGCCGCTTAAATACGTGGTGGAGACCACGCCCAGTTCCATGCACAGCCTTTACGCCCTGTCCAAGGAGATAGGCACCGAGCCGTTCATCCTCACCACCGTAGACACCGTTTTCAGCGGGACGGCCTTGGAAGGCTACGCCGCCGAGTTTGAAAAGGCGGCCCGCAGCGGAGCCTGCCTCATGGGCGTAACGCGCTTTGTGGACGATGAGAAACCCCTGTACGTGGACGCGGACGAAAGCGGTGCGGTGAGGGGATTCCACGACGGGGGCGGCCCGTGGCCATACGTGTCCGGGGGCATATACGGACTTGTGCCAGGGGCTATGGGGGTCCTCTCTCAGTGCATAGCTCGCGGGGAGAGCCGCATGCGCAACTTCCAACGGGCGATAGTGGCCGCCGGCATACCCGTGAGGGCTTACGACATGGGCAAGGTGATGGACATAGACCACGCCGGGGACATAGCCAAGGCGGAGGAATTCATAAAAACGGCCTGATGCTGAAAGCCGCGGCTGTACAAAGGGCGGAAAGGTTTTCGCCCAACTCCGTGGAAGCCGACCGGCTGATATTGGAAGCCGTGGCCGGGAAGCTCGGCCTACACTATATAACAGTGGGCGAGGAAGGCCTGCGCCCGGGCATGGCCGATGTGTACGTCTCCATGGCCCGCACGCCAGAGGCGCTGGCCTTGTTGGAGGAAGAGGAACGCCGAGGAGCCGTGGTGGTGAACAGCCCGGGGAGCGTCCGCGCCTGCGACCGCGCAGCAATAACGGCCACAATGGGGCGGCTCGGCACACCCATACCGCCCCCAGACGGCCCCAACGGGGTGTGGATAAAGCGCGCCCACGGATACACCGAGCGGCCGGAAGACACGGCCTACTGCCACACCGAGGCAGACGCCTACGCGGCACGCCTCGCGTTTGCGGCGAGGGGGGCCGGGGAAACAATGCAATGCGCCCACATCGTGGGAGACCTCGTGAAATTCTACGGCTCGGACGGCTTCTTCCGTTGCTACCATGCAGCCGACAAGCTCGGCATGGAACGCGCCAACGGGCCGGCGCAAGGCCACAGCTTCGACGCGGCAGCCATAGCAAGGGCCTGCACCCGTGTGGCAGGCGAGATAGGGATATCCGCCTGGGGCGGAGACGCCATAATAAGCCCCGGGGGAGCCTTCCACATAATAGACTTCAACGACTGGCCCAGCTTCTCGCGCTGCCGCGTGGAAGCCGCCGAGGCCATCGCCAACAGCATAAGGAAAAGGTTATGAGCAAATTCAAGGAAATGCTTCAAGCGTCTTTCAAGTCGGAAGACACCGAGGAATGGCTGGACGTGCACTTCACCAGGCCCGTAGGCCTCGTCTTCGCCATAGTGTGGAACAAGCTCGGCGTGCACCCCAACGCAGTAACCATACTCTCCATATTCCTCGGAGTGGCATCCGCCGCCATGTTCTACCACGAAGACACGGCCCACAACATAGCCGGGGTGGCGCTGCTCATGCTGGCCAACTTCTGCGACAGCACCGACGGGCAGATGGCGCGGCTCACCGGCAAGAAGACCCTGATAGGCCGCATGCTCGACGGTTTCTCGGGAGACGTGTGGTTCGCAGCCATATACATAGCCATCTGCCTGCGGCTGCAAGGGGCCACCGTGCCGCTAACAGACCAAAAGTGGGGCGTGGCGGTATGGGTGCTGGCCGTGCTGGCGGGCATCATGAGCCACTCGCCGCAAAGCTCCCTGAGCGACTACTACCGCCAGATACACCTCTACTTCCTCAAAGGCCGCGGCGGCAGCGAGCTTGACTCCTACGCCGGGCAGATGGAAACTTTGGCAGCCTTGCCGGCAAAGGGGGCTTTCTGGCACCGCGTGTTCCACAGCAACTACGCCAAGTACTGTAAGAGCCAGGAAAGGCGCACGCCGGAGTTCCAACGCTTCCGCCGCCTATGGGAGGAAGGCGGCAAGGAGTCGCCCGAGGCCGAAGCCGTAAAGAGCCGTTTCATAGAGGGCAGCCGGCCGCTGATGAAATACACCAACCTGCTCACGTTCAACACCAGGGCAATATGCATCTACGCCACCTGCCTGCTCGGCTGCCCATGGGTGTACCTCATAGTGGAGATAACGATAATGAACCTAATGTACACACACATGCACAGGCGGCACGAGAAGCTCTGCCGCGCCTGCGCAGCACAAATAACAGAAGCCGATGGAGGGGAACGATAAGAAAAGGTTCGCATACCCGCTTGACAGCGTCGACGGACTGCTCTTCGACTACGGCGCAACACTCGACACCGCCGGAACCCACTGGGGCAAGGCAATATGGCACGCCTGCCAAGCCTGCAACGTACCCGTAAGCGAAGACGACTTCAGAAAGGCATACGTATATGCAGAACGCACACTCGGCAGCCAAGACATAGTTCAGCCGCAATGGACTTTCCGCCAAACACTCGCCGAAAAGATACGCTTGGAGATGGGCTGGCTCGCCGAAAACGGCATGCTGCAACTAAGCGGAGAAACCCGTAGAACCGCCGAAGCCGTGCACGCCTTGCTATACCGCCAGGTGGAAGAGGAGACCGCCAGGAGCCGCAAAGCCCTCGCCGCCTTGGCTGGACACTTCCGGTTAGGGCTTGTCAGCAACTTCTACGGCAACATACGAGCCGTGCTGGCCGAGTTCTCGCTTGACGCTTTCTTCCCACACGTGGTGGAGTCCGCCGCAGTGGGTATAAGGAAACCGGACCAGCGGCTCTTCACAATGGGCGCGGAAGCCATGGGCACTGCGCCTGGGCGCACAGCCGTGGTGGGCGACAGCATAGACAAGGACATAGCCCCCGCGAAGGCCGCCGGAATGAAAGCCGTGTGGGTGAAAGGCGAGGCTTGGAAAAACGAGGGCTGCGACGAGACACTGCCCGACCTTATGATAAATAATGTGGGGCAACTGCTGCCCGTGCAAGCATGAAGACACTCCTCGCAAAGGCGCTCTTCGCAATGGCGATAGCCACGCTGGCGGCCACTGCTGCGGCACAGAAAATAACCGGCGTGGTGACAGACGCGCAAACCGGCGACACCATATTCTACCCCAGCGCGGCCTACAAAGGCAACCACCTCGCAACCGGGGGCGATGCGCACGGCCGATACTCCATAGACCGCCGCGAGGGCTGGTACCTCACTTTCAGCGCAGTGGGCTACCAGCCGCACCGCATACTCGTGGGAAAGGACACGCCAGGGCGGCTTGACGTGAAGCTGAAACCCGAGGCAAGGCAACTGCGCGAAGTGGTGGTGAGGGAGAAGCGAGGCAAGTACTCGCGCAAGGACAACCCGGCCGTGGAACTGATGAGGCGCGTCATAGCCGCCAAGAAAGCCACCGACCTGCGCAACCACGACTTCTACCGCTACGACAAGTACCAGAAGATAACACTGGCCGTCAACGACATAACGCCTGCCGAGATAGACAGCGGTTTCATAGGCAGGCGGAAGTGGCTGTTGGACCAGGTGGAACCCTGCCCGTACAACAACAAGCTCATACTGCCGCTATCCGTGGACGAGACCGTAACCCAGCACCTCTACCGCAAGGAACCCAAGGGAGAGAAAGACATCGTGATGGGGCAGAACACCACCGGCATCAACCAGCTCATAGAGACCGGCGACATACTCAACACCGTGCTCAAGGACGTGTTCACCGGCGTGGACATATACCAAGACCAGGTGCGACTGCTGCAGTACCCCTTCACCAGCCCCATAGGCTCGGGGGCCATAGCCTTCTACCGATTCTACATAGAAGACACCGTGAAGGTGGACGGAGACTCATGCTACCACCTGCAGTTCATACCCAACAACCAGCAAGACTTCGGCTTCCGTGGCGACCTATACATCCTGGCCGACAGCTCGCTGCACGTGAAGCGCTGCAACCTTACAATACCCAAGAAAAGCGATGTGAACTTCGTGGAAAACCTGCGCATAGAGCAGGAGTACACCCGGCTTGGCAACGGCGAGTGGGCCCTGTCAAAAGACGACATGGTGGCCGAGCTGGCCGTGGCCAAGTTCCTGAGCAAGGCCATAGTGATACGCACCGCAAGGCTTGACGGCTACGACTTCTCACCCATACCGCCGGCCATCTTCAAGGGCAAGACCAAGGAAAGGCGCGAGGCAGACGCCATGATGCGCGACGAAGCCTTCTGGAACCGGTACCGGGCCGTGGAACTCACCAAGGGCGAGTCGTCAATGGACGCCTTCATACACCGCGTGGAACAGATAAAGGGCTTCAAGTACATCATATTCGGCATAAAGGCCCTGGCCGAAAACTTCGTGGAGACATCATCAGGGGCAAAGCCCAGCAAGGTGGACATAGGCCCGGTCAACACCATGATAACAAACAACTTCATAGACGGCTACCGCACAAGGCTCAGCGCGCAGACCACTGCCAACCTGCACCCTCACTGGTTCCTGTCCGGCTACGCAGCACGTGGATGGAAAAGCCGCAAGACATACTACAAGGCCGAACTCACCTACTCGTTCAACAAAAAAGAATACCTGCCACGGGAATTCCCCAAGCGCACCATCACACTGTCGTCCACATACGACATAATGTCTCCATCCGACCGCTTCGCCCACACCGACAAGGACAACGTCTTCACAGCATTCAAGTGGGCAAAGGTGGACAAGATGATGTTCTACAACCGCCAGCAGCTCTCATTCGAGCGGGAGGAGGAATGGGGCATGAAGACCACGCTCTCCGTAAAGGCCGAGGAAAACGAGGCAGCCGGCACGCTCTTCTTCTCACAGGAAGCAAAAGACGCGGCTGCGCCGGGCTCAGACCCGGGACGCGCCCTGCACAACGGCAGGCTACGCACCACCGAGGCCAGGCTCGAGATACAGATGGCGCCCGGGCGCACATACATAAACACCAAGCAAAGGCGCACGCCCGTCAACTTGGACGCGCCCGTGTTCACCCTCAGCCACACCATCGGCATAAAGGGCCTGCTCGGCGGGCAGCACTCCTACAACATAACCGAAGCCGGGGTTTACAAGCGCTTTTGGTTAGGCAGCTGGGGCAAGATAGACGCATACGCCAAGGCCGGGGCGCAATGGGACCGCGTGCCGTTCCCGCTGCTGATAATGCCGGCGGCCAACCTGTCGTACATAGTGCAGGACGAGACATTCAACCTTGTCAACAACATGGAGTTCCTCAACGACCGCTTCGCCAGCATAGACCTAAGCTGGGATCTCAACGGGAAGATATTCAACCGAATCCCCCTCGTCAAGCGGCTCAAATGGAGGGAATACATAGGCGTGAAGTGCCTGTGGGGGAAGCTCACCGACAAGAACAACCCCTCCATGCAGGAAACGCCCGGCACTACGGCCGGCATGCCTTTCCCCGAAGGCAGCTACGCCATGGACCCCAAGCAACCCTACGTGGAAATAGTGGCAGGGGTGCACAACATCTTCAAGCTGCTGCACGTGGAATACGTAAGGAGGCTCAACTACCTCGACCTGCCCACGGCACACAAGCACGGCGTAAGGTTCATGCTCCGCATGACGTTCTGACAAGACGCCCCAACAGCGCATACAGGATACCAAGGCGCGGTACCGCCAGTACCAAGCCGTGGTACAAGAGATACCAAGGCGTGGTATTACCGGTACCAAGGCGCGGTACCAGTGCGTACAACCCTCCTATCGGAATTCCGCCAAAGGCAACACTGCCGCCCGGCGTGAATCCGAAAGGAGGATTTTTTGCGTAAATTTGCAACCTATATTAACAAAACCCAAAAGCAAAAAGCAATGAAAGCATATGTGTTCCCCGGACAGGGGTCCCAGTTCGTGGGTATGGGCAAAGACCTTTACCAAGGCGGAGGTGCGGTGAAAGACCTATTCGACCAGGCAGACTCCGTGTTAGGGTACAGCATAACGGACATAATGTTCGGCGGCACAGACGAACAGCTCCGAGAGACAAGGGTTACACAGCCCGCGGTGTTCCTCCACAGCGTGGCCTGCGCTGCGGGCCTCGGCACGGATTTCTCCCCGGCGATGGTGGCCGGCCACTCCCTCGGGGAGTTCTCGGCACTCGTGGCCGCAGGGGCCGTGGGCTTCGCAGACGGCCTGAAACTCGTGCTGGTGCGGGCCTTGGCCATGCAAAAGGCCTGCGACCTGCAACCCGGCACCATGGCCGCAGTGATAGGCCTGGCCGACGATGTCGTGGAGGAGGTCTGCGCCGCGCTGGCCAAAGAAGGCAAGACCGTGGTGGCGGCCAACTACAACTGCCCCGGGCAGCTCGTAATATCCGGCGAAAAGGAAGCCGTGGGCCAGGCCTGCGCCCTGCTCAAGGAGAAAGGGGCCAAGAGGGCGCTGCCGCTGAGCGTGGGCGGGGCATTCCACTCGCCGCTGATGCAGCCCGCAAGGGAGGAGCTGGCTGCGGCCATAGAAGCCACGGAATTCACCGCGCCCAAGTGTCCCGTGTACCAGAACGTGGACGCGAAGCCCCATACCGACCCCGCAGAGATAAAGGCCAACCTCGTGGCGCAGCTCACAAGCCCGGTGAGGTGGACGGCCACTGTGCAGAACATGGTGGCAGCCGGGGCGACGCACTTCACCGAGTGCGGCCCGGGAAAGGCCCTGCAAGGCATGATAGGCCGCATTAGCAAGGACACTCCCGCAGACGGGGTGCAGTAGCCCAAGGCCTGCAATACGGAAAAGCGTGGGGGCCGGCCCACGCCGCCCCCCCCCCCCCACCAAAAACAACCAAATAACAAAGATAAAAATAAAAGGCCAGAAGCGGCGGTGGGCGGAAAAGCACGATAAACCC
>R18__coassemble_2079_pt1 | contig 14850 bp, 13 predicted proteins | sample R18__metabat2_low_PE_037 | metagenome-assembled genome bin R18
CGCCAAAAGCTCAAAAAAGAATCATCAAGAACCAAATTAAACAACAATCCCACAAAAACGAAAGGAAAAAGTAATTTCATACATTTTCTCAGCATCGCCCCCCCCCCGCAAAAGGATTGGAAACCACCAGCCCGGACAAGAACATAAACAACGGCATATGAAAAGAAGATATAACCGTGAAAATGGGATTGCGAGAAGCTATAAGCGAAAAAGCCATCAAGTGTCCCATCACAACCAAAAGAATGGCTAGGCCTTTAAGCCTGTCAATATACTCATATCGGGAAGTCATTTGTTTATCCTTTCCTTTAAAATTGAGACGAGATATGACATATCCCGTGAGTTGGTGATAATAGAAACCAATAAATAATATCCTACCCCGACAAATGTTCCGACAATCAATTTTACCAGAAGCCCCTCAAACAAAGAAGTAATGAGCCAAACGACTGCTCCCATAGAAATGGAATAAAACAAGGCGGGAGACATCTCTCCCAATTGTTTGAAAATGCCAAATCCCATCATCTTTCCCGTATAATAAGAATTAATTCCCATACATAAAACTGAGGAAACCACCGCACCAAAACACATAGATAAAATCCCAAAAGGCACTGTCGCTACAAGAATGATAACCGCTAACACCTTCTTCACAATTTCCAGGTTAAAAAACAGGTCAGATCTTCCCTTTGCCTTTAGAAGGCTAAGATTCAACACATGGACATGCCACCACATTTCTGCTATGCACAATACTTGTAAATAAATGACAGATGGCAGCCATTTTTCTGTTACCAACACGACGACCAAAGGTTTGGCGACAACGACAAGCCAAATCATCACAGGAAAAATCAGATAGGCAGACACACTAATCATTCTGCGAAATGCCGAGACTAACAAATCATCATCATCTTGCAGCTTACTGAGGACAGGATATGCTACATTTTCAATGACTCCTGTGATCGTTTTTACCGGCAGGTTCGCATAACCACCCGCTCTTGAATAATAGCCCAACGCCTTTGCCGAGAAAATCCGCCCGATAATCAATGGATAAATGTTTTCAAAAATCGTTGCAAGCATCGAGGACGCTAATATTTTCGACCCGAATCCAAAAAGTTCACGGCACGATTCTTTGGAGAATTGTATTTTGGGAATCCATCGTTGATAATACCAATAGAGTATATATTTTAATGTTAAAGTCAAAAATTGGGGAACAATCAAAGACCAGACACCAAACCCCATAAACGCCATGACGATAGCCAACAGACCAGAGGTTATTGTGGTTATAATATTGATAACGCTTTTTTTCTTAAATTCCAGATAGACGGATAACCTTACATCCTGAATTGCAATAAAAGAACTCATAAAGAGCAGCACCGCATAAACACAAACTATCTTCGTGAGTAAAGGTTCACGGTAGAAGTCGGCTATAAACGGGCTTGAAAAAGCCAACAGCAAAGCCATGCAAAAAGAGATGCTCACATTGAGGACAAAAACGGTGGAATAATCAACATCATGCTTTTCCTTCTTCTGTATCAAAGCCGTACCGAACCCTGAATCCACCAGCGAATAGGATACCATGAGAAAAATACCTACCATTGCCACCAGTCCATAATCCTTCGGAGACAACAGACGGGCAAGTATTACACCTTGGATGAAAGCGAAAATCTGCAAAGCAAATTTTTCGCCAAAGCCCCAAATTACACCAGAGAAAGCCTGGCTACGAACATCATTATTCAAACCTGCACTATTATTCAAACCTGCACTTCATCTGCCTGAAAATGGTGCAGTCTATTCCAAACGAAGCGATACAATCCGCTTCCATGCAATGCGTCATACGCTTTCAAACCGATTATTGACCTGATAAACTTTTTCTTTTTCCGCAGTTTTGAGACACCTAATCGTGAAACATCAAAATATCGTTTACTATTAGAGGATTCATTGATAAATTCCATATGCTTGTCAAAATTCTCACAGACCACAGACCAATCGTTTGCAAAATCTGGAAGAAGAGGCTTAACCGAACTACAACCAGAAAGCACCCAGTCCAAATAGTCAAAAACCGTATCACCATTCGGGCATTTCTCATATTTCTGCTGTTTTAAATCTTGTATAATACCGATTGGTTTGTAATCCAGCACATCTATTCTAACAGATAAGCATCCCGCCTTTGCTGCAACAGTAGCACTTCCAGCGCCAGAAACAAATACATCCATTTTTTGCAAAGCTTTAACTGGCAACGGATATATGTAGCCGGTGATGTGAAGTTTAACATTGGGGAATGGCTTAAATTGTTCTTCTAAGATTCGGACGGTTTTATATTCGAATGCCCCTCCAAAAAAAACGATGGTGATGCTTTCTTCACTGTGCTTTGTGGCAAATTGCAAGAACCCATCAATAATTTGGAACATAAAAGGTTTTTCAAGCCTTCCAACATAACCGATGTTATAACGGCTCTTTTCAATACCTTTGGTTAAAGGGGTTTCATAGTCTTCCAAACTGTTTGTGCAATTACAGATTAGACTATAACATCTGTCAAGAGGGATATTCTCGTAAGGGAGGAATAAATTGTGCATCACAGGCTTTGAGATGCAAGCCATTTCCCTCCGTGAATACTTGAATTTATAGAAGTCAATAACATCGCCATCAATTCTTTCATTTTGTTCGTCAAGGAATACCACGATATGCTTAGCCCTTATTCGTTGAGCCAATGCTTCTCCCCAATAGTTTGTATAGTCTGTTCCTGTCTCAATAATGGTTTCTCCTCGGTGTTGAGGTACGAAGGATTCCAGAAAATCAACCAATTTTTTCTGTTGTCTTTTATTGTACTCACTGGGAATATCGAGAATGAATGGTACGTAAGGGCCCAAAAAACGCTCCATCCCACGAACAAGAACTTTTTCCCCCTTATTTGTTGGGATCACAACGACTTTCCATCCCCGCTCTTCCAAGTACTGGACTTTGTTTCGGTAATAAATCGGTCCGCCTGCGACCACATCTGCAAAACCACAGATTAAAACGTATATTTTATCCACGATAATCTATTTATGAAAATAGTTTTAGCATACAAATCTGCTTTTCCATATCTTTCAAAACAACCATAGCCATAGTAGTATTCTGTATTTGATATTTTTCTGTCATTCAAGATCCAATTGTGATGATGGACTGCTTCCACTTCTTCAACCCATTTGTTTTCTTATAAAAATCATACACAAAGACATTCTTGCTGACATATAAGACAGTTCTTCTTTTGAGAAACAAAGTTTCATAGGCTATATACATTTCCCCGAGCACCAGCCCTCACCTCTTCTTTGTGGTGTCTCTATCATGTTTTCGTCCACCACATTCACTCCGCCGTCCAAGTGCGCCGTTTGCCGTTTGCGGGCTTTGGGGAAGTTGTTTCCGTAGTCCATCAGATATGGCTGGGGGAAGGCATCATTTAATACCACTGCGTGGTATCATCAGTACCAGGGTTTGGTACCGTTAGTACCAAGGCGTGGTATTTGTAGTACCAAGGCGTGGTATTTGTAGTACCAAGGCTTGGTACCGCCCCGGTAGATCCTTACAGAGGTGGCATTGTATTAACCGTTCCCTAAATCCAGGTTGATTTTCTGGCTCAGCAAGCCGCCAACTTATCTTTTAATTTTGGCAATATTTTATTTCCGAATAACAAGGGGTGATCGTGGTGGTTGCCGGCACCCGCGAACCTCCTTATTAGCATTTGGAATTGAACATGGGAATGCCAACGGGACGGCAGCCAAACTCCTTACCGTCAATCACATATTGTATGTCTCTGAATCACCTCAACGGCCCAAACAGCGTGTTCCACTTCACAATGCGGTCTATCAGCATGATACCATCCCACGGCATTTCGAAATTGAGCATCCGCCCTATTTGCGGGAACCGAACGGCACCGCGCGGTATGGCCTGTTCGGCGTACGCCTTGGCACGCTCGGCAGGGGCTTCGATGCCTACGGTCTGAATGTCTTCCGACACATAGGGCAATGATTCGTCAATGCTGTCCACCCCGTGCACCAATATCACCCGGGAATAGACGGGGCTGTGCAGCGTGCCGTCCTCATCATAGAGGATGGAAAACGACATCGTGTCGCTGCCCCACGCCCTGCCGCAGAAGTCGTACACGCCGCGGATGGAATGGATGGCCGACACCTGCTCCGGGCTCATCGTCGGCTTTGGTATCTGCAATTCCGTCTTGCGCATGGCCTCGTCCAAGATTTCGCAGAACCGCTCCGGCGCCACATTACCGCCTTTCTCTATGTAGAGGTTGTGGGGCGAGGCGCAGCCGGTCTGGTCGAACACCGACACGTCCACAGCCACGCGGCGTGCGAGCTTCTTGGCGGCCTGTTCGTCTGACAGGCTCTCCCTCGCCACGACCGAGAACGAGAGCTTCGGCCCGAAGATGACCGTTTCGGCGCCGATGACCGACGGATAGCCGGCCACGGTCTGCACGGCCGTCTGTCCACCCCACGCAATGCGTATGTCGGCACGCTTTGACATCAGTTCGCCGCACTGCACAGCGTTGTGTGGGAAATAGACCACCGCCATGGTGTCCAAGAGGTCGTCTCCATGGATTTCATAACCATCTTCCGTGGTATAGGTGAGTCCTTCGAAGGCACCCAACAGGGTGGTGAACACGCCGGCATCCTTAGACGACACTTTTAGCAGGTTGACGTTTTTGGTGATGATGCACTGCACCAAGGCGAACAGACCCAAGATCTGCACGTTGCCTGCCATCCAGTGGCAGGCCAAGCCGCGCGGCGCGGCCCTGAGAAGATGCCTTTCGGAGCCGTCGTAGGGTTGGAAGCCGTCTGCGTAGGCGAGGTTGCCGCGCAGACCGAACTGCGCAATCTCACGCAAATGGGCCTCTGAACACCATGTGGAGAGGAACAGCTGCCCCTTGTCTTTCAACCCGGCGTAGCGCGGCTCCGCGCCCCAGCGTTTCGCCGCTGCGCCGATGAGACCTATCAACGCCTCTATGGGTTGTCGGCGCAGCCATTCCTGCCGCTCCCTCAACGTGTCTATAATGGCGGAAAGCACGGCTGCAGGCGCAGCGTCCGCCGGCAAGTCGCCCTTGAAGAACTGCACGTCAAGGCGGTCGTCTGACTTCGCCTCCGCATCGCGCCTTTGGAAGGTTAGCTTGTTGGAAAGGATGTCGCCGCAGCCCCTTATCTCCGCCTTCTTTAGGCGGCCGGAAATCTTGAACCGCGTGCCGGGGCGGCCATACGGGCAAGGCTCGCCATACACGACGCCAAGGTCGTCGGTCAGTACGGCATTGCCGGGATAGGAATGCGGGATGGGCGTAACAAACTCCATCTTACCCTCCTGTCCCGCCGGCAGCACCTCGCCGGTGACAACGTCCCGCGCCACCACCCTCACATACGAAGACGCGTGCTTGCAGCCGCAGGGGCAGTCGGGGTAGTTCAGCCCCATCTGCTCGGTGAAGCCGTAGATGTCTATCACGTCCACCGGTTCCAAGCCGAAACAATCTGAGAGTTGCTCGTTGAACAACTCCTTGTCTATCTTTTCGCTCTCCAACTTCTTCCAACCGCCTATGTGGATTATCTTGGAGCCTTTTGGCAGTGCTATCCTTTCACCGGCGGCCCGGACGGCTTTCAACACATTGGAATAGAGTATGTAGGTGAAGCCAAACACCACCACGGGCTGGTCCTGCGGCAGCTCGGCCACATAGTCGCGTATGGCGTCTATGTCGAAATAGGAAACGCCGGCCTTGGCTTTCAAGAAATAGCCGGCCTTGGAGGCGAAGTTGAGATAGCCAGTGATGGCGGCGAATCGCGCCCCGAGCAACGCCTTGAACTCCCCGCGGGGGTCCATGTCCATCACCAAGAACGGCTTTCGCTCCTTGCCGATGAACTCCTGCATCACCTTGACCATGGCCTTGGCCTGTCGCTTGGCGGTTTCCTTGTCCACGACAATCGTGCTGGGCACGCCCGACGTGGCCGACGACTGCAAGCGCAGCTTGATATCCTCCTTAGGCACCGAGGACAGGCTGACCCCCAAGTCCTTGAACACGCTCACGGCCACCGGCGGAATGTCCTCCACACGCTTCAGCGGCTCATGGGGGTCAAAGCCCTTGCGGTCGCAAAAGCGGCGGTACATCCCGTTGTGCTCGTAATGGAACGTCAACTCCTCTTGCAAAGCCTGCAAAAACAGTTCTTCGGTTTTATCCGTACCTGAATATACTTGTTCGCCAAAGAGGCGGTCCATAGGTGTCATTATCCCTTCGCTCATTTCTTCAAACTAAGCCGTTGTATTTTCCCCGATTTGGTCTTTGGTATCTCCGCAATGCGCTCAAACGCCGCCGGCAACTTGTAGGTTTCTATCCTGGGTCTCAGGTAGTCTATTATCTCGGCGTCGGCCACCGGTCTTTCCTCCACGATGAACGCCTTGACCACTTCGCCCAACACGCCGTCGGGGTCGGGCACGCCGATGCACGCGCTGTCGGCAATGCCCGGTATGGTGTTGAGGATGTCCTCCACCTCCATAGGCGCCACTTTCTTTCCGCCCACGTTGATAATTTCCTTGATGCGGCTTTTGAGATAGACGTTTCCCCCGGCATCCATCACCCCGCTGTCGCCGGTGCGGAAATACCCGTCATAGAAGTCCGCAGCGTAGCGTTCGGGCGGCTCGTTCCAATAGCCGCAGGTTACGTGGTCGCCTTTGACACACACTTCGCCCTCCACGCCTGCCGGCAGCGCACGGCCTTGCGGAGAGAACACCTTGATTTCGCAGTTGGGCGAGGCCTGTCCGGCCGTGGTGAGGTTGTCGCGGCATTGGTGGAACTCCATGAATGCGCTGCGCGACGCCTCGGTGGAGCCGTAGTGCATGCAGATGCGCGTGTTGGGAAGCAGTTGCATGAGCAGTTCCTTGTCGGCCGTGGGCATGAACGAACTGCCTATCTCGATGTAGCGCAGTTGGTCGGCGAACTTGCCAATGTACCTGCCGCTCATCTTCTTGATATAACCCCAGCTGGCCGGCACCATGCCGAAGCCCGTGACACGGCACCGCTGCATCTCGCCGAAAAATCTCTTCATGTTGGCAAAGGTGCCGAGCATGACGAGCGTGCCGCCCTTGGCCAGCACGCAGCGCACGCGCCCGAGGCCGAAGGAATGGCTCACGGGCAAGGCCAGGAGTTCCGTGTCGTCGGCGGTGTTCCCGATGAAGGTGTTGATGTTGAGTGCGGCGGCGGCTTGGTTCTTGTACGACAACGCCACGCCCTTGGGTGCACCCGTGGTGCCGGTGGTGAATAGAATGTCGGATATGTCGTCCATGTGGGGGAACTTCACCTCGTCGGTGGTTTGCGCAGGCACTTCCCGCAACACCTCCGCAAATGGCATCGCCTCCGCATGCCCCACCTTATGGAGCGTTCCCATCACCAACAGGGGCTGTGTGGAACGTTTGATGTGCCCGAACCGCGTCTCGTTGGTGTCGGGATCGATTGGCACGCACACGCCGCCCGCCAAATGCACGCCCACATAGGCATACACAAACTCCACGCTGCCCGAGGCGGCCAATATCACCCCGTCGCCCTGCCTCAGGCCGTACCGCCCCTTCAGGTTGGCCGCCGCCGCAAGGCTCTGCTGCCACAACTGGGCGTAACGCACCTCCGTGTCGCCGGAAACCAACGCCACCTTGTCGGGATGGCGGAGTACGTTGGCGTAGAGTTGTTCCTCAACGGATTGCATCAAACTTTCCCTTCCACCGCATCCACGATGTCTTTCACATCCTCGATGTCCATCATCTCCTCCGGCTCGAAACTAATCTCGAAGGCCTCCTCCACCGTTGAAAGGATGGTGAGCTGCCCCACGGAGTCCCACTGGGGAAAATCGCCGATGGTGGAATTTTCGTTGATTTGGTCGGGCGTGGTTTCACACACTTCGGCCACTATCTCAAACACTTTGCTTTGTATCTCTGTCCTATCCATTTTTTATATCTGATTTTTGTTTAATTCTTTCAGTATGCTATCGGCAATTCCCTCTGCATTGAGACCATGCTGCGCCAATACGTATTCATAATCGCCAACCTCGGAGAACTTGTCGTGGATGCCGATTTTCACCATCGGAGTCCGCCTGTCGGTTTGATACAGATACTCCGCCACCACCGCCCCCAATCCGTTGACGATGTTGTGTTCCTCTACGGTAACGACCATTCGCACGCTGTCGCTGATGACAGACCCGTCAAAGGGCTTCAACGTGTGGATGTCGGCCACGCCTACAGACAGCCCGTGCGCCGCCAACGCTTCCGCCGCCTTTTTCGCACGGCTTACCATACTGCCGATGGCGAGTATCTGCACGTCGTTTCCCTCTTTCAGAACGATGTTTTTCCCTATGCGATAATCGAACTCCGAGGCATACACTGTCGGGCAACCCGGCTTGTCGGTGAAACGTATATACACTGGCCTTCGCATTTCCACTGCGGCCTTCAGTGCCTTGGCAGCCATGCCGGCATCAGAGGGGGACAACACCGTCATACCCGGGATGGAACGCAACAGCCCCATATCCTCTATGGCGTAATGGGTGTTTCCCATAAACTCCAAGGCCACGCCGGCAGCATAGCCAGCGATGATCAACGGATATCCCATATAACCGCAATATTGCCGAAGCTGCTCAAATGAACGCATGGAGATGAAACAAGCCTGTGCCTGCACGATGGGCAACCACCCCTCGCTGGCCAAACCCGCCGCGACACCGATGAGGTTTTGCTCGGCAATGCCCACGTTGTAGAACCTGTCGGGATAAGTCTTCTTAAATTTGTCCAAGCCGGCAGGTGTGGAGGTATCTGCCGAAAGCACCACAACCTCGGGATGGCTTTCGGCTATCTCCATCAAGGCAAAGCTGAACGCTGCGCCGCTTTGTCCGAATTTGGAGAGTATGGCTGCGTTTATTTTCGTAAGTTCCATAAAGTCAATCTATTTCGGACAGGGCCTGTTCATACTGCTTCTTGGTCAACGCAGGCATATGCGACTTCTTGTCGTTTTCAAGAAAAGAGATGCCATGCGCCTTTACCGTGTCTGCCAAGATCACGTTAGGCACATCGTAACGCGCAGTCAAGGCTCGGGACAGTGCCGCGCAGTCATGTCCATCCACCGTATTCACCGCAAAGCCAAAGGCCTCAAACTTTTTCTCCAACGCGCCGTTATGCATAATATCTGCCGTGGCACCGTCGAGCTGATAGCCGTTTCTGTCCACGATGACCGTAAGGTTGTCCAACTTGAAATGGGAAGCAGCCATCAAAGCCTCCCACACCAAGCCCTCGTCGCATTCGCCATCACCCACGACAGCGATGACGCGGTTGTCCATAGCCTTGCGCTTGCACGACAAGGCGACACCTACCGCAAACGACAGCCCCAAACTAAGACTGCCCCCGGAGAACTCAATGCCGTGGGACAAGTCGCGTTTGGCATGGCTGTAAAAATGCGTACCGTTCTTGTCAAAAGTGTCCAATTCCTGCTCTGTCATGAAACCTGCCTTCCACAATGCGGCATACTGCGCCAAAGCGCCATGCCCGCGGCTTTGGATTATCCTGTCTCTGGTCGGAGATGTTGCGTTAGACGGACTGATGTCCAAAATTCCGGAATAGAGCACGGCAAAAATCTCGGCCGAAGACAACCCCGCACCAAGATGCGCCCCGTGACTTCCGGTGGCGTATGTCAGGTCAAGTACTTTGCGCCTTATGTCCTTGACCCACTGTTTTTGTTTTTCCACAAGTCTTTCCATCTTGATTGTCCTTTCTCTTAGATGCCACCATCCACCCGCAGCACCTGCCCCGTGATGTAAGACGCCTCGTCGGAAGCGAGAAACAAGACGGCCTTGGCCACCTCTTCGGGGCTGCCCATGCGCTTTAAGGCGGCAGAGGCCACCATGTTGTCAAACGATTTCTGTTCCATTTGCTGCGCCATCTTGGTGTTAATGAGATTGGGAGCAATGGCATTCACGCGCACACCAAACATGGCGAGTTCCTTGGACAAACTCTTGGTGAAATAAATCAACGCCGCCTTGCTGGCTCCATAGGCCGTCCCGCCAGCCATACCATCGATTCCCATCACAGAGGCCACATTGATGACAGCACCCCTTTTGGCTCGGCACATGATTTTTGACACCGATTGCGTGATGAGCACCTGGGCGAAATAATTAACCTGAAACACCGACTTTATGGACTTCAAACTCGTCATGGCCAGAAAACCGCCTGCCGCAACCCCCGCGTTGTTCACCAACACCTCAATAGGGAGTTTCAAAGCGGCTATTTCCTTGAGACCCGCCTTGATGGCCTCCTCGTCGGCAAGATCGAAGAACACGGGATATACCGTCACGCCGTATTGCGTCGCCACGGCGTCCCACTTCGCCGTCACCTCGGGCCTTGGCCTCGACGCACAAGCGATGACGCTTGCCCCCTCTGCGGCGAATGCCTGCATCACGGCATAGCCTATGCCGCCAGATGCCCCCGTGACCATCACTGTTTTATCCTTGAATCTGTCCATCAATGCTTAGATTTCCAGCAACTCGGGTACGACTATCCGATCTGTCTCAAACAACACGCTCCCCCACGACAATCCGCTGCCGAAACCGCATCCCAACAGCGTCAGGTGTTGATTTTGCAACTCCTCCCTTATTTGCGTCACCATGGTGAGCGGTATCGTGCCACTGCTCACATTGCCATACTCGTGGAGGCTGTATGGCACTTTCTTCGGATCCGCACCTATTTTCTTGACGATTTTCGTTATCAAGTATTCGTTAGCCTGATGGATGAGGAAATAGTCCACGTCGTCTTGGTTGAGGCCAAAGTGCTGCTCCAAGGCTTTGATAGACTTGGGTGGCCTTATCATTGAGAAATTGAACACGCCCATGCCATCTATCACGGAATGCAACTTGTTGCGCACTATTCCCGGGGCAATTTCCTCCATTACGAGAGATTTCTCATCAAATGGCTGCCGCGCTCCTCCGCCCGGATTGATGATGGCTTCCGCACCGCTCCCGTCTCCGGCCAAATGAAATTTCAGCGCACCTGCATTATCATCAAATTCAAGGGCTGTGGCCGTGCCGCCGTCCCCATGCAGCGGATACAAAGTCTTGTCAAGGGGCGACTGCAAAGCCGAAGTTGTTTCACCAACGAGCAACAAACCCTTTTTCAAGTTTCCAGTTTGCATCATAGCCGCTGCTACCGACAGGCCATACACGTAACCCGAACAGGCAAACGGCAAATCAAAGGACACGCACTCATGTTCCAGCCCGAGCTTGTATTGGAGCAGGTTGGCCGTGTTTGGCGTTACATAATCCCTTGATAGACTTACAAAGACAAGGAGGTCTATGTCTTTCCTATCCCAGCCCAGCTGCTCTATCAGGCGTTCCGCAGCAGCTTGGCATAAATCAGACTCGCAAAGGCCTTGCGGGCAAATACGTGCCTTCCGCACACCCGTCAACGCCATCACCTTTTCAGCTTCGCCCGGTGCGAAACAAGCAAGGTTTGGAATATCCTTAACCTGCCGTGGAACAGCTGCCGCTACACCGGCTACACGCACATTCTGAATGGATAATAAAGCCATCTCGTTTGTACTTATATGGTTACCCCGCCGTCAATCTTCAACGCCGTGCCCGTCACCCAAGCACTGGCATCGGACAGCAGGTAGATGATTGCCCACGCAATCTCCTCCGGGCGGCCATAACGGCGCAAGGGGTAAGTCTTCATATCCTCCTCAAATTGTTCGGCGGTTATTCTCCCGTTAGAATCCATAATATTCGTATGCACCATACCCGGGTTCACACTATTGCACCGTATTTCCTTCGGAGCCAATTCCAAAGCCACTGTCCGCATGAAACCATCAATAGCACATTTGGTCGCCCCATAAATACCATTGCCAACACCAGCAGAATACACATTGCCAATGGAGGCAGTATATACGATGGACGCAGGCTTGTTCATCTTTTTCTTCTTTACAAGGAGCTTTGTAAGCATCATCATGGAGAACGTGTTCGTACGAAACATCTCCTCTATGTCCTGTTCCTTATAAAACGCCACGGGTATCGTACTCACCACGCCCGCATTGCTCACCACACCATCGAGTTTGCCATCGATGGCATCCACAAGGGTTTCCACCTGCTTCGTATCGGCGAGGTCAGCAACGATATATATATGTCCTTCGCCTTCCAATTGTCCGAGTGTCTCTTTCAATCGCTCTTCATTACGGGCGGTGATGATGAGTTGGGCGCCGAGCTTGGAACACTCGATGGCGGTGGCTCGCCCAATGCCGGACGAGGCACCCGTCACCAATATTAGTTTCCCTTCGAGGGAATAAGGGTTGTAGTTCATAATGTATAAGTCATGATTTGAGGACAAACAATGCCGTTTGTCTCGAAATAAACCGTGGCGCAGGCCAAGCCCGTACCGAAGCCGCTCGCCACGGTCTTGACGTGGCCGGCTGCATACTTATCGGCGCACTCGCTGAGAATAGCCATGGGGATTGAAGCCGAGGTGGTGTTGCCGTAGTTTTTCAGTCCCACCGGCACCTTGGCCATATCGACCTTCAACTTCTTGGCGATTTTCTGAATGATGAACTTGTTGGCCTGGTGCAGCACCAATTCATCCACATCATCAAATGAAATGCCGAAATGCTCGCAAAACTGCTTGATGCTCTTGGGCACTATGGAGATGGTGAACGAGAATACTCCCATACTATCCATGTTGTGGCCAATTTCCTCCACAGAAATACGTCCTTCTCTTCTGTCAAGATCCGTTTTCAGCATTTCCATAGTCCATGGATTCCTATAGCCTCCATTTGGCAAAATCAAGGCCGTGCCCTCATCGCTTTTTGTCATAACATTGAAATGCATCGGTGCTGCATCAGGGTCATGGTCATACTCAAGCGCAGTAGCTGTTCCAGCATCCCCAAAAAGGGGGCGTTCTTCACGGTCTAATTTTGAAATATTCTTGGAAACCATGTCGCCGTCAAGCAACAAGGCGCGTTTCGCCCCCCCCCGCAAGTAGTGTGCCAAACCGCTCAATCCAGCCACCCATCCAGGGCAGCCGTGAAAAAAATCCACGCACATGCAGCTGTCGGGCAGCCCGAGGCGTTCGTGCACCACGAAAGAAGTGGGGTGGTTGATGTAGTCTGGCGTTTGGGTCACGTAGCCAAGCACGTCGATAGAATCTTTCTCCCAACCCAATTCCGCAAGCAACTTCTCTGCGGCCTGCCAGCAAAGGTCCGATGTAGTGATGCCATCGGTGCAAATGTGGCGGCGCTCAATTCCCGTCCCCGCTATCACCTTGTCCGCCTCGCCCTCGGCATAGAACGGCAAGTCCTTGTTTTCCTCCACGTGGGGCGGCACGCAAGCGGCTATGCCGCGAATCGCCACGTTGTTTACGGTAAGGAAGGCCATCAGCGTTTGCCCTTTACGGTATTGAAAAGATCCTCTATGGTTACAGCGGCACGCATCTCGTTGCCAGTGAGCTGCACATCGTATTCCTCATCGACCATAGCCATAATGCCGAGCGCTATGAGGGATGAATACTCATCCAAATCGTGAAACACGGTTTCTGCCTTGAACTCGCTTGCGTCAGTCTCATCAAACTGTGCGGCAAAATTCTCAATAAACTCCTTTAATTCCATACTGTTATTATTATTATGTTCTGTATAAAAGCGACAAATCTATTCGCAACATTCTATTCTATTACGCGTTTTTTCAAAACTCCAATTTTCGTGCGGGGTTGCCAAAAACGTGAACATTTTCTGGAAAGTTCCTCATGACCACACTATTAGCGCCAACCACCACATTGTCCCCTATAGACTTACGCGGCACTATCATTGACATGGGATTTATTGTGCAACATTTTCCCACTTTGGCCCCGCCTCCCATGAAAGTATAGCTCAGCAAAGAAGAAAAATCGCCAACCCTTACGTCATGGCCTAAATTGGAGAATGGGTGTATGAGGACGTGCCTTCCCAATACGACGTTATCCGACACACTGGCCCAGCCTGCTATAAAAGACCCGTCACCAATGGTGGCAGTTGGATTGACGAAAGCGCCTTGGGCTATCAACGTAATGAACTTTCCTCCTTTAGCTTCTATAATTTCCGCATAATGCTTTCGCCAACGGGAATCCCCCATGGCGCAAAAGAACACGTCGTCGGGTTGTATTTCATAGGTTTCAATAGAGCCGATAACAGGTGGATAATTCCCTTTCAAGCCATTAAGCGCATTGGCTCTGTCATCAAGAAATCCCTTGATGTCATACGCGCCAGTTTCATAAGCGGCCGTATGCAAAGCAGACTCATACACTTCACGCCCCCATCCCCCTGCTCCTATTATTACGAGATGTTTCATTTTTTATCCAACTAACAATGTTTATCCAACCATCTAAACAAAGGCTTCTCGATACTGCGCAAACGAACATAATCTATCAAGGTACAAACGACATAGATACCCAGAACGCTGGCAAAGGCGAAGAGCCAAAGGCCGGGCGCATGGTAATGCCCCACGTTGTCCAGCGTATCTTTCCACAGCCACTGCCGCATCGTGTCGCTGTTGGCGTGGATGAGCAGCACTCCGAAGGCGGACGAGGCCACTGCGTTGATTGTTGTGCTGTGGCGCACGGGCAATGCCTTGAAGAACATGAAAGACGTAACCGCGGTGGTCAATGCCAATAGCTTGTTCGAGTCAGATACCATATAATACATAAAGCCGAGACTCAATTCTGCTCCACGATGGGTTTGCAGCCAGGCTATGCCAAAAACGCTCGCCACGGACTCGACAACCGACAGGGCTGTCCCCCCCCCCCCTGCGGGGGGGGGTGGGGGGGGGGGGGGGGGGGGGGGGGGGGGGGGGCGGGGGG
>R18__coassemble_2123_pt1 | contig 14302 bp, 13 predicted proteins | sample R18__metabat2_low_PE_037 | metagenome-assembled genome bin R18
GTACTGACTGCAAAAAACAACAAATTACCATCACCACGGCTGGCGGTAGGGGTGTGACCCCACTCCGATATCGGTACCACGGCTTGGTACTACTAATACCACGGCTTGGTACAAGTAATACCACGGCTTGGTACAAGTAATACCACGGCTTGGTACCGGAAAAGGAGCGCAAAAGCCCATGCGGTGTAAAAAGGGGAAGGAAAGTGGAAAACGGGACTGCCGGACGGCCGCCGGGGGCTACTCCTCTGACAGGTCGGCCACCATCTTGCGGTACATGCTGTACAGCCTGGTGCGCGATACGAAGCCCGCCAGTGTTCCGTCCGGGGCCACCACGGGCAGGTAGGCCATGGTGCCCCGCTCAAACTTGGCCATAGCCTCGGCCACGGGGTCGTCCTTGCCTATCAGCACGTCCGCCGGCGACATCACCTGCCCCACGGTGAAGCGCTGGTACAGCTCCGTGCGGAACATTATGTGCCTTATGTTGGCTATGTCCACCAGGCCCGCCATCCTCCCCGCCGCGTCCGTCACGGGTATGAAGTTGGTGGGGCTCTGGCTCACCACCCTCACCAGGCGGCCCAGGGTGTCGTCCTGTCGCACGGGTGTGTACTCCCTTTCCACCACCATGTCGAGCGTCATGAGGGTGAGGGCCGCGCTGTCGGTGTTGTGCGTAACGAGCTTGCCTATGCACGCCAGGCGCATGGAGTAGATGCCGTGGGGTTCAAACAGGCTTATGGTGATGACGGCGCTCACGCACACTATTATCAGCGGTATGAAGAGCTGGTATCCGCCGGTGAGCTCGGCTATGAGGAAGACCCCGGTGAGCGGGGCGTGCATCACTGCGGCTATCACCCCGGCCATGCCCAGCAGGGTGAAGTTCTTCTCGGGCAGGGCCGCCCACGGGGTGTAGGTGTTCCACAGCCGCGAGAAGAGGAAGCCGCCGAAGCCGCCCACGAAGAGCGAGGGTGCGAAGGTGCCGCCGCAGCCCCCCGCGCCGTTTGTGGCCGAGGTGGCCACCACCTTGGTGAGGACCACCAGCAGCACGTACAGCGGCAGCAGCGCGCCGTGGCCGTAGAAGAGGGAGTTGTCGAGGAGCGTGTCCCAGTCGGCCGGCGAAGAGCCGTTGAGCAGGATGTTGAGCGCCGTGTAGCCCTCGCCGTACAGCGCCGGGAAGAGTGATATCAGCACGCTGAGGGCTGCCCCGCCCAGGGCCAGCTTGTAGTAGGCGTGGCCTTTCAGGCGTGCGAAGACTCCCTCGCAGGCCGTCATGGTGCGTATGAAGTAAAGGCTCACAAGGCCGCAGGTTACGCCCAGGAGTATGCTCGCAGGCACGCGCTCCACGCTCCAGGCCTGGTCAAGGTGGAAGGTGAAAAGGGCGTTGCCGCCCACGAAGAGGTAGGTGAAGCAGGCCGCCGTAACGCTGGAGACGAGTATGGGCAGGAGCGAAGCCATGGAGAGGTCCACCATAAGCACCTCGAGGGTGAAGACCAGGCCCGCTATGGGGGCCTTGAATATGCCGGCTATGGCGGCTGCGGCCCCGCAGCCAACGAGGAGCATGAGCGTCTTGTTGTCCATGCGGAAGATCCGGCCCAGGTTCGACCCTATGGCCGAGCCGGTGAGCACGATCGGGGCCTCCGCCCCCACGGACCCGCCGAAGCCTATCGTAACGGCCGAGGCCACCACGGATGTCCACGTGTTGTGCGCTTTCAGGCGCGATCGGTTTGACGATATGGCGTAGAGTATGCGCGTTATGCCGTGCGAGATGTTGTCGCGCACCACATACTTTACGAACAGCGAGGTGAGGAATATCCCCACCACGGGGAAGACGAGGTAGAGCCAGTTGAAAGAAGTCTTGGTGAGCCCCGCGGCCACCACTGCCTGCACGGCGTGTATTATGGCGTGCAGCACGAAAGCCGCCACCGAGGCCAGGAAGCCTATGGCGAAAGCGAGTATGAGCACGGCCTGGCGGTCGGTAACGTGTTCCTCCCTCCATTGCAGCACGCGCCCCATCAGGCCGCCCGCAGCTCCGTTGTCCATGGCCGCCACCGCCACCTTACTTCCTTATTATGGCCACCCGGCCGTCTTCGCCGAGCTTTATTATGCTGCTGGGCTGGTGCGGCTTGTGTTCCTGCCGGCGGGCGTGGCACACGTAGTCGGCCGCCTCTATTATCACGGGGCTTATGTCGCGGAAGTTCTGCGCGGAGGGTTCCCCGCTTATGTTCGCGCTGGTGCTCACTATCGGCCTTTGGAAGCGGTAGCACAGCTCCTTTGAAAACTCCTCGCGGGTGATTCTCATGGCCACGCTGCCGTCTTCGGCCACGAGGCCAGGTGCCAGGTTGACAGCCCCGTCGAGTATTATGGTGGTGGGCTTGGTGGCCAGTTCGAAGATGTCCCAGGCCACGGGCGGCACATTGCGCACGTAGCGCTGCAGCCTTGCCTCGCTGTCCACCAGGCATATCATGGCCTTTGCGTCCGGCCTGCGCTTTATTCCGTATACCTTTGCGACCGCCTCCGGGTTGGTGGCGTCGCAGCCTATGCCCCAGACGGTGTCGGTGGGGTACAGGATTACGCCGCCGCGCCTTAGTGCGTCGACGGCGTTCCTTATGTCGTCTTCCCTTTTCACTCGGAATGTCGTGTTTGTCTCGGCCCTTTTCAGATTTCCCAGCCCACGGCGGAGGCGCCCAAAACCGCCGCGGACGAGCCTTCCAATCCGCTTATGAGGAACTTGGCCTTGCCCTTGAATATGGACAGCACGTTGCTGTCGTAGCTTTTCTTGATGGGGTCCATGAGCAGGTCGCCGGCCTTTGTCAGGCCGCCGAAGAAGATGAAAGCCTCCGGGGAGCTGAACGCCGCGAAGTCTGCGCAGGCCTCGCCGAGCATGTTCCCGGTGAACTCGTACACGTCCAGGGCCAGGGCGTCCCCCTTGTTTGCGGCTATGCTCACGTCGAGCGAGGTGATGTCTGCCGCGTCCATGTCGCGCAGCACCGACGGGCGGTCCGTCTTTTCCAGCATTTCCCGGGCCGTGCGCGCCACCCCGGTTGCCGAGCAGTAGGTTTCCAGGCAGCCGCAGCGCCCGCAGCCGCAGGGGCGGCCGCCCTCGTGGCGCACCACCACGTGTCCCAGTTCGCCGGCGAAGCCGTCCGATCCGTACACAAGCTGGCCGTTGACCACTATGCCGGACCCCACGCCGGTGCCCAGGGTGATTACTATGAAGTTTTTCATGCCGCGCGCCACGCCGTAGATCATCTCGCCGATGGCCGCCGCGTTGGCGTCGTTGGTAAGGGCCACGGGCAGCCCGCCGAGCTTGTCTGAGAACATCCTGGCAAGGGGCACCACGCCGTCGTGGCCCCATTTCAGGTTGGGCGCGAACTCTATGGTGCCGTTGTAGAAATTGCCGTTGGGCGCTCCTATGCCCATGGCCTTGACCTTTTCGAGGCCCCCCACCTGGTCGAGTATCACCTGCATGGCCTCCACGGAGGCGTCCACATAGTCTTCCACCTTGTCGTAGGCCTGGGTCTTTATGGCCGTGGTGGCCTTTATCTCCCCGCGGCTGTCCACTATTCCGAACACGGAGTTGGTTCCGCCGAGGTCCAGGCCTATCACGTAGGGCTTTATGTCAGTCTGGGTGTCCATAGCTTTTGGTGTGTGTTTAGATTGTTTTTGATATCCGGTTGTTAGCGTTCGGCGGCAAAGTTACCCAAAGTAAGGCTCAAACGCGCAACCTTTGGCTACCTAAATTTGCACACGAAAACATATTTTGTGAACTTTGCAGCAGCTATGGGCTTCACGTTCCACATCAATTTTCTCGACCTGGCCGTCAAGGGCATGCTCATCGGCATTATAGCCTCGGCCCCGATGGGCCCCGTCGGGGTGCTGTGTGTGCAGCGCACCCTGAACAAGGGCCGCTGGTACGGCTTCGCCACGGGCGTGGGCGCGGCGGTGAGCGACATCGTGTACGCCCTTTTCACGGCGTTCGGCATGAGCTTCATAATGGATTTCATCACCAACGCCCAGTACAAGTTCGGGCTGCAGATAGCGGGCAGCCTGCTGCTGCTGGCCTTCGGTGTGTACTGCTACCGCTCGGACCCCACAAAGGGAATGCACGTGAGCGGCAAGACCAAGAACACCCTGCTGCACAACGGCGTGACGGCCTTCCTCGTGGCTTTTTCCAACCCCTTCATCGTGCTGCTCTTCATAGCGGCATTCGCACAGCTGGCCTTCGTCATACCCAACCACCCGGCGGAGATGACCATGGGCTACGTGAGCATATTCGCCGGGGCCTGCCTGTGGTGGTTCGGCCTGACGTGGCTGGTGGACAAGATAAGGGCCAAGTTTGACGACAGCGGCATAATCATAATAAACAGGATAATAGGCTGCCTCGTGGTGGTGTTCTCCGTTGTGATACTGATAGGGACGGTCTTCAACCTGTACACCATAGAATACTGACACACAGATGCTTATATCCGAGCAACTAAGGCGCGGCAGCATAGCCGAGTACCTGCTGTACATGTGGCAGACGGAAGACCTCGTGAGGGCCTGCGGCTGCTCTTTCCAAAGGGTGAGGGAGGAAATAGTGGCCAAGTTCGACTGCACGGCCGAGGAACGCGAGGAGCTTACCGACTGGTACGGCGACATAGTACGCATGATGAACAAGGAAGGCAAGCGCCAAGGCGGGCACCTGCAAATAAACGAGGTTACCCTGCAAGCCATGGAAGAGCTGCACTCGCGCCTGCTCCAAAGCACTTCGCAACCCTTTTACAACGCGGCCTACTACAAGGCGCTGCCCTTCATCGTGGAGCTGAGGAAGAAAGGGGCCGCCGCCAAGGGCGAAGTGGAAACATGCCTGGAAGCCCTCTACGGCACCATGCTGCTGAGATTGGGAGGCAAGCCCGTGAGCGGCGAAACGGAACAGGCCGTGGGGCAGATAGGCACGCTCGTCGGACTGCTGTCTGACTACTACAAGAAAGACAAGGTAACAGTAATAGAATAAGGCACATATGAATATATTGACAACCGGGGCCGGCGGACAGCTCGGCAACGAGCTGCGGCTCCTGCAAGGCGGAACCAGTCACAAGTGGTTCAACACGGACGTGGCCGAATTGGACATAACAGACATGCGGGCCGTAGAGGCCTATGTGGAAGCCAACTCCATAGACGGAGTGGTCAACTGCGCCGCCTACACCGCAGTGGACAAGGCTGAAACCGACAAGGCCCTCTGCACAGCCATCAACGCCGAAGCACCGGCCTACCTTGCAGCAGCGGTGGCCAGGCGCGGAGGGTGGATGGTGCAGATATCCACGGACTACGTGTTCGACGGCAAGGGCTGCCGGCCATACCGGGAAGACGACACGCCCGGCCCGCAAAGCGTGTACGGCAGCACAAAGCTGGCCGCCGAAACGGCCGTGGCGAGGATATGCCCGCAGTCGGCCATAATAAGGACGTCGTGGCTCTACTCCACATTCGGCAACAACTTCGTGAAGACAATGCTCAGGCTCGGCCGCGAAAGGGACTCGCTCGGCATAGTGGCCGACCAGGTGGGCACGCCCACGTACGCTGCCGACTTGGCGGCGGCCATTATGGCAATGGTTGGCGCGGGGATAAAGCCCGGTGTGTACCACTACTCCAACGAGGGGGCCGCCACGTGGTACGACTTCACCAAGGCCATACACCGCATAGCCGGCGTGGAGGGCTGCAAGGTAAGCCCCATACGCACGGAGGAATACCCGGTGCCTGCGCCAAGGCCGTACTACTCCGTATTGGACAAGGCCAAGGTGAAGCGTACATACGGCATAGAAATACCCCACTGGCAGGATTCGTTGGCCGTGTGCATGGCCAAGATGGAGGGGGGGGCGGCCCGATGAACAGCGAGATAGCACGCCGGCGCACGTTCGCCATAATATCACACCCAGACGCGGGCAAGACCACGCTCACGGAGAAGTTCCTGCTCTTCGGCGGGCAGATACAAGTGGCCGGGGCGGTAAAGAGCAACAAGATACGCAAGACCGCCACCAGCGACTGGATGGACATAGAGAAGCAGCGCGGCATATCGGTGTCCACCTCGGTGATGGAGTTCGACTACGGCGACTACAAGGTGAACATCCTTGACACACCAGGCCACCAAGACTTCGCCGAAGACACTTACCGCACACTGACAGCGGTGGATTCGGCCATAATAGTGGTGGACGGGGCGAAAGGCGTTGAGGCCCAGACAAGGAAGCTGATGGAGGTGTGCCGCATGCGCAACACGCCCGTGATAATATTCGTCAACAAGATGGACCGGGAGGGGCGCGACCCCTTCGACCTGCTTGACGAACTGGAACAGGAGCTGCAGATAAGCGTCAAGCCGCTGTCGTGGCCCATCAACCAGGGGCAGAGGTTCAAGGGCGTGTACAACATATACGAGGGGCGGCTTGACCTCTTCAAGCCGGACAAGCAGCGCGTTACCGAGAAAGTGGAGGTGGACCTTCACGGCCCTGGGTTGGACGAAGCCGTGGGGGCTGGGGACGCAGCCAAGCTGCGCGAAGACCTGGAACTCGTGGACGGCGTGTATGCGGCCTTTGACAAGGACGGATACCGCGCCGGCAAGGAAGCCCCGGTGTTCTTCGGCTCGGCCCTGAACAACTTCGGCGTGCAGGAGCTCCTCGACTGCTTCGTGGAGATAGCCCCCCCGCCACACCCCTCCAAGGCGGAGGAAAGGATGGTGGACCCGGAAGAGGGCAAGTTCACCGGCTTCATATTCAAGATAACGGCCAACATAGACCCCAACCACCGCTCCTGCATAGCGTTCTGCAAGGTGTGCTCGGGCAAGTTCCAGCGCAACGAGCCATACCTGCACGTGCGCACCGGCAAGACGCTGAGGTTCAGTTCGCCCACGCAGTTCATGGCACAGCGCAAAAGCACCATAGACGAAGCCTGGCCGGGAGACATAGTGGGCCTGCCGGCAAGCGGGGTGTTCAAGATAGGCGACACGCTTACATCCGGCGAGAAACTACACTTCCGCGGCCTGCCATCTTTCTCGCCCGAGATGTTCAAGTACATTGAGAACGACGACCCCATGAAAACCAAGCAGCTGGCCAAGGGAGTGGACCAGCTTATGGACGAGGGCGTGGCGCAGCTGTTCGTGAACCAGTTCAATGGGCGCAAGATAATCGGCACCGTGGGGCAGCTGCAATTCGAGGTGATACAATACCGCTTGGAAAACGAATACGGGGCGAAGTGCCGCTGGGAGCCGGTGCACCTCTACAAGGCCTGCTGGATAGAGGCCGACGACCAGGCAGAGTTGGAAGCCTTCAAGAAGCGCAAGTACCAGTACATGGCCAAGGACAAGGAAGGCAGGGACGTGTTCCTGGCCGACTCGTCATACGTGCTGTCCATGGCACAGCAGGACTTTGGGAAAATACGCTTCCACTTCACTTCGGAGTTCTGACCCCACACGTATATGACGCAAAAGAGGGAACACCCGGCAGGTGTTCCCTCTTTTATGTTTTGCAGCGGCCTTATGCGAACACCAGGGAATCCATCACCCAGTAAGACAGCATGCCGGCGAAATAGCCCGCAGCGGCTATCCACGTGATCTTCTTCATATACCAGCCGAAGGTGATTTTCTCCAAGCCCATCACCACCACGCCGGCGGCGGAGCCTATTATCAGCATGGAGCCTCCCACCCCGGCGCAGTAGGCCAGGAGCTGCCAGAACACCCCGTCCACGGCCATGTCCCCCGTGGCGGCTATCTCGTACATGCCCATGCTGCCGGCCACGAGCGGCACGTTGTCCACAATGCTGGAAGCGACGCCTATCACGCCGTTCACGATGTAATGGTTGCCCCCCGATATGTCGTTGAGCGTGTTGCCCAGCAGGGCGAGCGCCCCCACCTCTTCAAGGCAGCCCACGGCCATCAGTATGCCGAGGAAGAAAAGTATGGTGCCCATGTCTATGCGGCGGAGCAGTTCCCCCACCCTCTTTGACATTGCGCTGGGCTCCTCGCAGGCTCCGCGGTAGAACACCTCGGTGGCCGTCCACAGCAGCCCCAGCACGAGCAGTATGCCCATATAAGGCGGCAGCCCGGTGAGGCCCTTGAATATGGGCACGAAGACAAGGCCGCCCACACCGAGGAAGAAAATGGCCCTGCGCTGGCGCTTGGTGAAAGGCGACACGGAGGCTTCCCCAGCATCGTTGCCCGGTATTGCAAGCTCGCCTTTGAGCGTGGCCTGCATTATGAGCACAGGCACCAATACGGAAACAAGCGAAGGCACGAACACCTCCGTTATAACTCCCACCGAGGTGATGCAGCCCTTTATCCAAAGCATTATCGTGGTAACGTCTCCTATGGGCGAGAACGCACCGCCCGAGTTGGCGGCTATTATCACGAGCGAAGCGTACACCATGCGGGTCTTGGAGTCGGCCACGAGCTTGCGCAGCACCATAACCATCACTATCGAGGTGGTGAGGTTGTCGAGTATGGCCGAGAGGAAGAACGTCATGAAGGCTATGCGCCACAGCAGGGCTTTCTTGCTCTTTGTCTTCAAGGAGTCTCGTACGAAGTCGAAGCCGCCGTTCTGGTCCACCACCTCCACAATTGTCATGGCCCCCATTAGGAAGAAGAGGGTCTCCGCCGCCCCTCCGAGGTGGTGTTTAAGGGCTTCGGCCACCTTGCCGGCTATCCCCGCCGCGTTCCCGGCCAGTGACGGGTCCGCCGCCGCCACATACTGCGCCGGGTCTGCCATGTAGAGCGTCCAGCAGGCCACGCACATCAGCAGCGCCACTGCGGCCTTGTTCACTTCGGTGGCGCTCTCCACGGCTATGCAGAAATAGCCTATGATGAACACCGCCACGATAATCAGTGTCAGGGTTGTCATTTCTTTTGTCTGTTGTTTTTGGTTTGTCGGCGGCAAAATTAGCAAGAAAAGCCGCTGCCCGGTTAACCTTATTTGTGGAAATCCGCCACAGCCCCTTCCTTCGCCGGCAGCGTTACCTTGAACATCTGGCTGTCGCGGTGGTCCGCATACACCATGTCCACCATCCGCGCCACTATCCCGGGGTTGTCGGCGGCGATGTCGCGGTCTTCGTGCGGGTCGGCCGAGAGGTCGTACAGCCTCGGCACGCCTTTTTCCACCACCATCTTCATGTCTCCCCACCTCACCCCTATCATGTCGGTCTCGTGGAACTCCCAATAGAGGTGGCCGTGCGCAGCCTGCTCCCCCTCTCCCGTGAGCGTGGGCAGTATGGATATGCCGTCGAAGCCGTCACCGGGCAGCTCCGGGTTGACGTAGGCCGAGGGGAAATCGGATATCCCTGCGGCTTCGCACAGCGTGGGCGCCATGTCGTAGAAGGCGAACATGTGGCCGCTCTTTCCACCCGGCGCCACCCTGCCGGGCCATCGCACTATGAAAGGCACCCTTATGCCGCCCTCGTACGTGCTGCGTTTGAGACCCCGGAGCTTGGCATCTCGGTTGAAGAACGAAGGGTCTGCACCGCCTTCCTCGTGGGGGCCGTTGTCGCTGGTGAACACCACAATGGTGTTGTCCGCCAGCCCCTTTTCGTCCAACAGCCGCAGCACATCGCCCACCTGCGAGTCAAGCCTTGCCACCATGGCGGCGAACTGCGCGTGCGGCTCTGCCGCAGGGTTGTAGCGGTCGCCGTCCCCTGCGTAGCCCCTTTCGTTGCAGAACCTCGCGCGGTGGGCTTCCAGCAGCGAGTCTTCCGGCTGTCGCAGCTCCGCGTGCGGCAGGGTGTAGGTGAGGAAGGCAATGAAAGGCTCCCCCTTCTCCCTGCCGCCGAGCCACTCCAAAGCCTTGCGGTGGATCATTTCCGATGAATACTGCCTACGCCCGGAATACCCCACGCCGTACATTGGGTGCTGCACGTTTTGCTCCATCACCACGCGCGACACTGCGGTGTCTCCCGAAGCGCGGCTGTACTTGTTGAGGAAGTTGGGGAAATAGAGGTGCGCCATGTACTGGCATATGAAGCCGTAAAATTCGTCCACCCCCCTCTTGTCGGGTGTGGACGCACTCCCCTCGTAGCCGCCGGCCCATTTGCCGAAGAGTGCCGTGGAGTAGCCGTTGGCCTTGAATATCTCCGGCAGTATCTTGTGCCTTGTGTCATACGGCTCCTGGCCCGTGCGGGCATATTCCTCCACAACCCCGTAGCGCACCTTGGGTGTGCCTGGCCAGTATTCCCTGTTGCCGCGCACGTGTGTGTGGCCGGTGTGCTGGCCAGTCATCAGCGTGGCCCTGGACGGCGCGGACACCGGACTGCCGGCGTAGGCCTGTGTGAAGAGCATTCCCTGGGCGGCAAGGCGGTCGATGTTGGGAGTGGAATAGCGCTGCTGCCCGTAGCACGACAAGTCCCCATAGCCCATGTCGTCACACATTATATATACTATGTTGGGGCGTTCGCCCGCAGACCCGGCCGCTGCCGCTGCGCACATACCGGCCAGAAGGGCCATCCTTGCGTTTGCCATGTTCCGTTTGTTTCCCATTACCACACCCGCAAATATAGGGTATTGCCTCGGCACTCGCCGCCACTCCGCACCATTTCCATGCCCTGCGGCCTTTTGCCTAACTTTGCCGCAACAAACAATAAAGCAAACATGAAAAGGAGTTTTTTGGCGGCTGCGGCAGCATTGCTCGGGTCGTCTGTGATGGGCTGCGGCCCCAAAGGCTACAAGGATGTGGGCGTGGCCGAGTTTGAAAGCATAGCCGGCAAGGCCCAGGTGGTGGACGTGCGCACACCCGGCGAATATTCAGAGGGGCACCTCGGCGGGGCTGTCAACATAGACTGGCTTGCGGGCGGCTTCGGCGAGCGTGCGGCAAAGGAGTTGGACAAGTCCAAGCCGGTGGCCATATACTGCCGCAGCGGCAAGCGCGGCGGACAGGCCGCGCAGAAGCTGGCCGAGGAGGGATACGAGGTGGTGAACCTGGAAGGGGGGATAATGGCGTGGGAATCCGCCGGCAAGGCCGTGGAGAGGTGAGAGCCGCAACACTGTAACCGCAGGCGGCAGACCCGCACCGCCACAGGTGTGTAGGTTACCACTGCAAAGCCGTAGAGACGTGGGCTTGCCCCGTCTTGTTATCCGCCTTGTTTTCCGAGCGGCCTGGGCGAACCGATAAAAGGGCTTATCCGTATAGGCAAGCCATGTCTATACAGCACACCTTTTATAATGTCCGGCGCCTTACAGTATAGGCGGCACATAAAGGAAGTCGGCCTGGGCAAGTCCGTCCCTTATCTTGTCGCTCGTGGCCCAGTCCTTGTCGGCCTTGGCCTTGGCCCTTATGTCCAGGAGCATGTCCACGGCCTTGCCGTATGCCTCCTCCCTTTCCTTCGCCCCGGATGAATCGCCGGGCAGCAGCCCCAGTATGTCAAAGGCGAAAAGGCGCATGGCCGAGGAAAGCTCCTCCAAGTCGCCGGCGCTTATCCTCCCCTTTCCGTCCGCCGCCGCGTTCGCCACGTGGCAGGCCTCGAAGAGGATGCTTATCACGGTGGGCGTCTGCAAGTCGTCGTCCATAGCCTCGTAGCAGCGGCTGCGCATCGTTTCCACGAAGCTGCCCACGGCTGCGTCGGACTCTGCGGAGGGCTTCACCCTGCCCAGGTCCCCTATCGCCGCCATGAGCCTTTGCAGGCCCTTTTCGCTGGCAATGAGGGCTTCGTTGGAGAAGTCCACCGTGCCGCGGTAGTGCGCCGAGAGGATGAAAAACCTTATGGTCATGGGCGAGAACGGCTTTTGCAGGGCTTCGTGCGAGCCGCTGAAGAACTGCCCCAGGGTGATGAAGTTGCCGAGGCTCTTGCCCATCTTCTGGCCGTTGATGGTGATCATGTTGTTGTGCATCCAGTAGCGCACCATCTGGTCGCCCTGCGAAGCCACCGCCTGGGCTATCTCGCACTCGTGGTGCGGGAAGACCAGGTCCATGCCGCCGCCGTGTATGTCGAAGTGCGCCCCGAGGTACTTCCTGCCCATGGCCGTGCATTCGCAGTGCCATCCCGGGAAACCGTCGCCCCAGGGGCTGGGCCAGCGCATTATGTGCTGCGGCTGCGCCTTCTTCCACAGCGCGAAGTCGGCCTGGTTTCGCTTCTCCCCCACCCCGGATAGTTCGCGGCTGTTGTCCATGATGTCTTCCAGGTTGCGGCCGGAGAGCACCCCGTAGCGGTGTTTCTTGTTGTACTCGGCCGTGTCGAAATACACCGAGCCGTTGCTCTCGTAGGCGAACCCTGCCGCCATTATCTCCTTTACCAGCTCCTCCTGCTCTATGATGTGGCCCGTGGCGTGCGGCTCTATGCTCGGCGGCAGCACGTTGAGGGCTTTCATGGCCTCGTGGTACGAGTTGGTGTAGCGCTGCGCCACCTCCATGGGCTCGAGTTCCTCTATCTTGGCCTTCTTGGCTATCTTGTCGTCCCCCTCGTCGGCGTCGTGTTCCAAGTGTCCCACGTCCGTGATGTTCCTCACGTAGCGCACCTTGTAGCCGATGTGCGAGAGGTAGCGGAAGAGGATGTCGAAGGTTATGGACGGGCGTGCGTGGCCCAGGTGCGGGTCCCCGTACACCGTGGGGCCGCACACGTACATTCCCACGTTGGGCGCGTGCAGGGGTTCGAAGCGTTCCTTGCGCCTTGTGAGCGTGTTGTATATGGTCAGTCTGCTGTTTGCCATTGCTCAGCGTATTTCCGTCAGTCCCTCCTGCCGCCGAGTATGCGGAGCAGGAAGATGAACAGGTTGATGAAGTCCAGGTAGAGCGTGAGCGCCCCTATGAGGGCCGTCTTCTGCGCGGCCTCGCCCCCGTCGGGAGCGGCTGCGAGCATGGCCTTTATCTTCTGGGTGTCCCACGCGGTGAGGCCCACGAACACCAGCACGCCTATGTAGCTCACCGCCAGGTCTATCCCGGCGCTCTTTACGAACATGTTCACCACCGTGGCTATTATTATCCCCACTAAGGCCATGAAGGCTATCTTGCCCACCGACGAGAGGTCCCGCTTGGTGGTGTATCCGTACAGGGCCATGACGCCGAACGTGCCGGCGGTGATGAAGAACACCTTGGCCACCGATGCCGCCGTGTAGGCCACGAATATGGCCGAGAGCGTAACGCCGTTGACCACCGAATAGAGTATGAAGAGCAGCGTGGCCGCCGAGAGCGAGAGCCTGCCTATGGCCGCCGACACGCCCCATACCAGGGCCAGCTCGGCTATTATGAGGCCGAAGAACACCATCCTGTTGCCGAATATCAGGCTCAGCAGGGCCGGCGTCCCAGCCACACCGTAGGCCGCCACCCCGGTTATCACCAGGGCCAGCGACATCCACACGTACACCTTCCTCATTAGGGCCGGGAAAGCCAGCGAGGCGTAGCCCCCGCCGCGGGCCACGGCCCTGTCCAAATCTCTGTAATCCATATCTGTGTTGTAGTTTGTTGCTTACTGGGCACACACCTGCAAAAGGCGTGCCTTACCGGTGCAAAGATACTCATTTCCCCCTTTTTGCGGCATTTTGGCACACGGCCCGGGGCATGGCGCTTAGTCCGCCGCGGTACCACGGCTTGGTAATGCTTCTACCACGGCTTGGTACTGTTTCTACCACGGCTTGGTACTAATTGTACCACGGCTTGGTACTGGCGCGGTATGGCCTCGCGGGGAAATCCCCGCCTGCTTTGGGGAAAGGCGCACCGCCGTTTAGGGTAAGCCCGCTTGCCGCCCCCGGCCTTTCTTGCGACATTTGCGGCGTACAAACCAACAAACGAAAGGGAAAAGACCATGAAAAGGAGCATCATCTTGGCGGCGGCCATCGCGCTGGCCGTATCGGCATCGGCAATGACAAAGGCGCAGGCGCGCCGGTACGCGGCGGCACTGACGGAGGACATGTCCGCCCGCCTGGGCCTTAGCGCCACGCAATACAAGGCGGCCTACAAGGCCAACGAGGCCTACATGCGCGCCGTGGACGGCCGCGGCGACATAAGGGGCCGCGCCTGGGACAAGCGCGACAAGGCCATGAAAAAGCTGTTGGGCCGGCGGCAGTATGCGGAGTACTCCGCCCGCGCGGGCTTCTCCACCCCCCTTGTGTGGAGCGGCGGGCGCGCAATGCTCCGCACCGGGGCTGGCAAACGCCACGGCGTGGCCAAGGGGCGCACATTGGGGAGGGCGCCCGGGCGGGTGGCCACCTCCGGGGGGCATTTCCAATGACCCGGCGCAGCCATGCATACCCTGCGGGCCGTTTTGCAAGGCCTGCGGGGGCCGCATGTGCCAAAAAGCAGTACCTTTGCCGCGCGGTAGCGGTTCCGTAGCTCAGCTGGATAGAGCAACAGCCTTCTAAGCTGTGGGTCTTGGG
>R18__coassemble_2164_pt1 | contig 13859 bp, 8 predicted proteins | sample R18__metabat2_low_PE_037 | metagenome-assembled genome bin R18
AAGGGATTCTTCGGTCGCAGGCGCTCCCTCTGAATGACGGAACGGGATTCTTCGCTGCGACAATGGTGAATGGATTCCAGGGCCGCTCCATTGCGGAGCATACGAGCCATAACGGCACATCCGGAGTTTAAGTACGTGGGCGGTACCACGGCGTGGTACAAGAAATACCACGGCTTGGTACTAACGGTACCACGGCTTGGTACCGATGGTACCGGGGCGTGGTACTTGTGCGCTGTTGAGGATTTAAACACCGGGCAAGGCCTGAATCCCCGGCCCCACATTTGGGGAAACGGGCCCATGCATAGCGTTTCCCCTGCTTGCCTAAGGGAACATTATTGTTTTACCTGGCGGAAACAAAAAAGTGGGAGGCCCGGTTCGGGGTCTCCCACTCGCAAATGCTTCGCCGAATTATTTCTCCAAGGAACCCCAGGAAAGTCCGCGGCCGTCTTTCCTGTTGGGCAGCAGCGGCGACAGGGCCACCGCAACCGCCACGCTCACCGCCATGGAGGTTATGCCGAATAGGAAGAAATTGACTGCGGTGAAATAGTTCATGTAGAACACCACTGCGGTGCCCGAGACGAAACCCGCCAACGCTGCCTTCGCCCCCACCCTCGGCAGGAAGATGCCGATGATGAAAAGGCCGCCTACGCCCCCGGAGAGCAAGCCGAGGATGGTGTTGAAATAGTCGAGCAGCGACTGTATGTCGGCCACGGCCATGAACACCGCTATCGCCGTGCCGGCCAGCCCGGACACTATCCCCACCCAGCGCGCCGTAAGCAGCAGGTGGGCATCGTCCGCGCCGGGCTTGGCTTTCTTGTACACGTCCATGGTGAACGCCGTGGATATGGAGTTGATGTTTGACGAGATGGTGCTCATCGTGGCGGCGAACAGCGCGGCTATGAGAAGCCCGGCCAGCCCCGCCGGCAACTGGCTCATCATGAAGAACGTGAATATTGCGTCGGGCCTGGCCATGGTGAGGTCGAGTTCACCCGGGTGCGTCTTGAAAAAGGTGTATAGCCCCGTGCCTATGAGGTAGAACGAGATGGAGACGAACACGCTCATAAGGCCGTTGGTTATTATCCCCTTGGCGGCGCCTTTCTCGTCCTTGGTGGTGAGGTAGCGCTGTATCACGGTCTGGTCGGAGGTGTATGATATTAGGTTGTTGCCTATGCCGCCGAGTATTATCACCCAGAAGGTGGCGCTGCGGTAGTCGAACGACCAGTCGAAAAGCCTCATCTTGTCTTCCGCCGAAGCTATCTCCACGAAGCCTCCGAATCCGCCCTCCGTGCCGAATACGAGGTAGCAGGCCGCCAGCACAGCTCCGCCCACGAGGATGAAGCCCTGCACCACGTCTCCCCACACCACGGCCTCCATTCCGCCCATGGTGCAGTAGACTATCGTTATGACGGACATTATCACTATGCAGGCGAAGATGTCTATGCCCGTCACGGCTGCCATTGCGAGCGATGGCAGGTAAAGCACGAGTGCCATCCTGGCCACCATGAAGACGATGAACAGCAGGCTGGCCATCAGGCGCGTGGCGTAGTTGAAGCGCCGTTCAAGGTATTCGTAGGCCGACACCATGTTGAGCCGCCGGAAGAAGGGCAGGTAGTACCTTATCACCGGGAAGGCCACCAGCAGTATCATTATCTGCATGGGGTAGTAAGTCCAGTCTGTGGCGTAGGCCTTGGCCGGGATGGACATGTAGGTGATGGCGCTGAGCATTGTGGCGAAGATGCTGACCCCGGCCGCCCACCAGGGTATGCGCCCGCCGCCGGTGAAGAAATCGGATGAAGAGCCCGTGCGCCGCATGAAGTACGCGCCGATGAGGAGCATTCCGAGCTGGTAGGCCACGAGCACGGCCCAGTTTGCCAGGCCGAACTTGGCGTTGTAAGACAGGTCCACCACCGTGGTCTTCGCCGACCGTACGCCCGGTTTCAGTTCGCCGCCCGTGACAACGAACGCGGCGCTGCCCGAGGAGCGGCCCATCTCCACCACCGAGGCCCCCGCCCTGGCGAAGAGGGGGTTTGAGAAAGACCTCGCCCAGGTGTCGGTTACGGTGTGGTACACGAGCATGTCCTTTGAAAAGGCGTACCATTCCGGCTCGTGTTCCAAATAGTCCGGGGCGGGCAGCGATATGGCCTCTTCGAATATTTTCCTGTCAACGCCGCCGAAGAACACTATGTGGTCGCAGCCGCTCGCCACGGCGGCCGCACCGACTATGGCCACGGGGGACGATTCCCCGTGTGGCACTGACGGCGCCGTTTCCGCCCAAAGCCCGGCGGAGGGGTCGTAGGCCACTCCGCCCGTGGCCGTCTTTTTCGCCACCGGGTCGAAACCGCCGAACACGTAGAACTTGCCGCCGAGCGCGGCGGCCTGGTAAGCGGCGGCCGGCTGCACCCTCGCGGCACCAGGCATGTCGGGAAGCACCTCCCAAGCCTTGCCGCCCGGGAATTTCAGCCTGAAAGCCTTTGCAGACGCAACTCCGCCTGAAAGCCCTCCCGCCACATATACGTAACCTCCGCCGTATGCCGCAGCGGCCTGTTCAAGGCCCATGGGCAAGCTCGGCAAACCGGACATGGAGGCCTTTCCGCCCTCCATAGTCAGCAGGAACACGGATGTTTCCGCCGACTTGCCGTCAGCGGTGCCGCCTATGCAGACCACCCCGGAGGGAGTTTGCACCCCGGCCCCGTAAGCCAAAGGCTTTGGCAGCTCCCCCACCCTCCGCCATTCGGACGTGCCGAGCGGATGGGATATGGCGTATATGTCGTTGTAAAACACCTTTTGCCCGCCTTGCGCGGCCGGTTTCCCGGGGAAGTTGCACCCGCCGGCCACCACTACGCTCTGCCCGCACATGCCGGCAAAGGCCCCGGAGACACCCGCCCCGCCACCCGCCGGCAATGGGGATATGGGCGTGAACGACATCTTGTTGTACGTGCCGTCGATGTCTTCCAATGCGGACAAGGCGGAGGGGAACGACACGGCCAGGCACAGGAGCAAGGCTCGCCCGGCGAGTTCCACCCACCTCATTTGTTGCAGCGGTTGAAGAAGCCAATCGCTTCCAATTCCGCCTTGACCACGGCTTCCTCCCCGTCTGTGAGGTTTTGGAACGGGGTGCGGTTCGGCCCCAGGTCCAGCCCTATGAGCTTCATTATCCTCTTGCCGCAGACTATGTTGCCCCTGAAACGCGCTATCACGTCTATCACGTCTTGCGCATAGTCTTGCAGTTCGCGGGCTTTCTCCAAGTCCCCTTTCTCCCATGCGTCAAGGATTCCGGTGAGCACCCGGCCGTTGTAGTTGGTGGTGCCCCCGATTCCCCCCTGAGCCCCTCCCATGGCCAAGCATGGCAGTATGGTCTCGTCCTGCCCGTGCAGCATGTCGTACTTCCCGCCGGCGTACCTGCGGCACTTGTTGTACTCGTAAAGGCTCTCAAAGGTGTACTTTATGCCGGCGAAGTTGGGTATCCTCCCGCTCTTGTCCACAGCTTCTATGAAAGCCGGCATTGGCAGGAAAGCCCCGTTGAACGCCGGTATGTGGTAGTAATAGAAAGGCAGCCCCGGGGCTCCGGCGGCTATTTCCCCGCAGTAGGCCACGAGTTCCTCCACCCTGTTTATCTTCGGGAACGGGGTTGCCATTGCGCCGATGCCCCAAGCCCCGATTGCCTGGGCGTGTTCGGCCATCCTGCGGCTGCTCTTCACACACGTGCTGCCCACGTGCACTATCACCTTGAAGCCCTCGGGGGCTGCCGCCACCCAAGCCTCGGCCAGCTTGTTGCGCTCTTCCTCTGTGAGCATGTAGCCCTCTCCGGAAGAGCCGTTGATGAACACACCCTTCAAGCCGTTGCGCACAAGCATGGCCGCGTATTCGGGTATCGGCCCATAATTCACCTCCCCGTCTGCGTGGAACGGCGTGAACGGGGCGTCTATCAGTCCTTTTATCTTTTCCATATTGTCGGTTGTTACTTTATCACTATTGTAAACGTGGAAGCCGGCAGGCCTTGCGCATTGACGAGGTTTGCGGTGGTGAAAGGCCTCCATCCGTACCTCACCTCCGCCACCCTGCCGGGCACGGACGGCTTCAAGGCCACGGCGGCACCGCATATCTCGGCGTCGGCGTGGTGGAAGATCCCGTCTTCCCCGGCTATTTCAAATCCCCTGGGGGCGCCGCCGGAAGTGCGCAGCCCCCCGGCGTTGTCAAACGAAAGCACCACACGGCCGCCCGTGTACTTGGCCTCCCTAACCTCCGGGCCGGAAGACACGATGTCCCTGCCGTACGTGTGGTTGAGGGTTTGCAAGGCGAGCCGGAAACCGAGCGGGGCCTTGTTGCGCGGATGCACATCGGTGGAGTCTCCCAAGTCGGAAGACACGGCCATCCATGTGTTGCCAAGCCGTTCGGCGAGCAACCTCTGGCTGTTGCGGAAAGCCGGCCACGACGGGCGCGACAAGCTTGAAAGCTGGGCGAAATAGAAAGGTGTGCCGCTGCCGAAGTATCCTCTCCAGCTTTTCTCCAATAGGGTGAAAAGCCTTTCGTGCAGCTCCATGTTGTTTGCGTTTGATTCGCCTTGGTACCACACCACGCCGTTTATGTTGTAACGGGCGAGGGGCAGGATGGCCGCCTCGAACATATACGCCGGTTCGTATGGGTGGCGCTGGTGCTTGTTCGTGGCCAGCCTTATGTTTTGCCTTGCCCTCTCCCTGGCCCAGGCCTGGCCGAAGTCGCCGCCATACCAGTCGTACAATATCGCCGGGAAATCCCACTCCAGTGTGCGCCTGTCTATCCACGACTCGGTGGTGGTGCCACCCACTGCGTTGCATATCAGCCCGATGTGCACCCCGAGACTGTCGGCCAATGTCTTTCCGAAGTGGTAGGCCACTGCTGAGAAGTCGGCCGCTGTCTGCCTTGAAGAGCGTTGCCAACCTCCATCCGTCATGTATCCCAGGGCGTTCACCTCATCTAAGGCTTCCGCCGGCCATTCCACCGGGTCTGTCCGGTATTTGGCCTGCATGTTGAACAAGTGCAGCCGTCCGTCCCCGGCATTCTCCAAGTCTTCGTCAGCCGTTGATGCCTGTGAAAGCTTGAACTCCATGTTGGACTGACCGGAACACAGCCACACTTCCCCCACCCAAATGTCGGATATGGACTTTTCTTCCTTTCCGGCCTTCACCTTGGCCGTGTACGGCCCGCCGGCTTCCATCGGGGCGAATTCCACCCTCCATTCTCCGCCGGCGCCCACCTTGCAAGTAGATTTGTCCCCGGCGAACTCCACCGTAACGGACGTTCCCGAATCGGCTGTGCCGGCGAACACCACCGGCTTTCCGCGCTGCACCACCATGCCGTCCGAATACACCCTGGGCATTGACAGCCCCCCATAGTCGCCCGTAACGGCCTTGTACACAGTGGATGCGAGTATGGAAGCCCCCTCGGGGTCAGGGTGCAGCGCATCGGGAAACAGCTCCGTGCGAGGGTACAATGGCGTGTGCAAGTCTATCAGTTCCACCCGTGCGGTAGAGGCTATACGCCTTATGGCGTCCTGTATGGCAGCGTGCCAATCCCTCGTGCCGCTTTGAAAGCGCGGATGCCTGTGGCCTATCGGGGTCATAAGGCAGATGTACACTTTCATCTTCCGGTTGGTGGCCCTAAGGGTGTCTATAAGCTTGTGGTAGTCTGAAATGAAATCGCCGCCGTAGTCAGGCCAGTCCCTCGGGTCGGTGTCGTTAAGGCCGAGGTGTATGACAGCGATGTCTGCCTTGAAATCCAAGGCCTGTCCGAACTCGGGCAGTGTGTTATAGGGGCGGTGTCCACGCCTTAGGAGTGTGGCCCCGCTATGCCCGAAGTTTCCCACTTCGTAGCCGTCTCCCAACATCCGTTGCAAGACAGCCGGGTAGGCCTGCCGTTCCCTGTCGGGCAGAGTGTAGCCGTAAGTTACGCTGTTGCCTATGCAGGCAACCCTTGTCTTACCCTTGGCATGCGCACAAGCCAAGGCCGCCACGAACGCCAGCGCGGCCGCATATGTCCTCATCCGGTTCATTTCTCTGTTATTAGGCCAAAGACTCCGGCAAAGTTAGCACACAAAAACCAAAGGGAAAAGTTACAAGACCTTAACTTTGCCGATGTGAAAGCCTTGCCCACCGCCATTCTGGCCGCATTGGCCTTGTTGTCCGCACTCCCGTCAAGGGGCGGCGAGGCGGACGGCATTCTCCCCCTCGTGTTCCGATACGCAGCGGGTACAGACACGGCCGGCCCCACAAAACCGGCCTATGCCTACCGCAGGTTTGTGATACGTGTGGAGCGGCGAAACCCAACGCTTATGGCAGTGCCGTCAATGTACTCCGTGGCGAGGGGCGGGCAGCGCAGCTTCGCCGGCGAATACTACGACAGCGTGGCCGTGGAGCCCGGCTCGGCCCCGAGGTTGGTAAACATTGTGGGCGTCACCACGGTGCCGAGGCAGCGGACAGCCATGCCCACCATTGCCGGTTACTTGGTACCGATGGTGTACAGCCCCACTATGGTTGACGGACACCTGCTCTCCCCGTTCCACAAGTCGAATTCCGTATACTATTCTTACAAACAAGACAGCATAGAGGGCGGCCTTGTGTGGCTCAGGTTCAAGCCTAAAATCAACAACACCCAGCTCGTAAGCGGCTCGGCCACCGTGGAAGCCTCCACGGGGCGTGTGGTGGCGACAGACTTTGAGGGGGAGTACGACATGATACGCTTCCGGCTGTCGGTCAGGATGGGACTCTCCGGGCGGCTGGCGCTTGTCCCCTCGTATTGCAGGGCGCAAGGGCGGTTTTCCTTCATGGGCAATGTCATTACGTCAAGCCACACGGCAAGGATCGGATTGGAAAAAACCACACCCGGCGGCACTTCGGCGGCAGCACGGCTTGAAGCGGTAAGGCCGGAACCGCTGCCGCAGGAGATCGGGAGCATAATAGCGGCCCACCTCGCAGCCGAGGCGAAGAAGAAGGAGGAAGAAGCTGCCGACACTGCGGCTGCGCCCAAGCGCAACTGGGCAAAGTACATCCTATGGGACATAATAGGGGACCACCTGCTGAACGACATACGGTCGGACTTCGGGGATGAAAGGCAGGGCAACTTCCGAATAAACCCGATACTCAACCCCCTATACATGGGATACAGCGACCGCAAGGGGGTAACCTACAAGTTTGACGTGAGGGGCGGCTACGCATTCACCCCTAACCGCGACATATCCGTGCGCATAAAGGCCGGTTACTCTTTCAAGACCAAACAGCCGTACCTCAAAGCCCCGCTCAGGTTCAACTACAACAAGCGGCGGCACGGCAGCCTGCTTGTGGAGACCAACCTCGGGCACCGCTTCTACAATTCAGACATAGCCGGGGCGGAAATAGCCAAGGGGGCGGACACGGCAGCCGTGGCGGCAATGGGGCTGGACGACTTCCGCGACGATTTCTACCGCATACTGAACACATACGACATATCAGACAAGTGGAGCTTCGAGGTGGGCTTTGCAATACACCACCGCGCCGCAGTGAACCGCGCCGCATTCGAACGGCTCGGCTACACGGCTGAATACCGGTCGGTGGCCCCCATGGTGCAATGGCAATATAGGCCAGCCGGGTGGGACGGCCCGGCCATCACCGTAGATTGGGAACGCAGCTTCCAAGGCTTCATGAGGGCCAACACGGCTTACGAACGCTGGGAGATAGACGCTTCGTACTCCATGCCGCTGGCCAGGCTGCAAAACATATCGCTGCGGTTGGGCGGCGGCTTCTATTCGCGGCGCAGCGGGGAGCAGCTGTTCGTGGACTACTCCAACTTCCGCGACAACAACCTCATTGGAGGATGGAACGACGAGTGGAGCGGCGAATTCGAACTGCTGCGCGGGGAACACTACAACTCCTCTCCTTTCTACCTCAGGTTCAACTCCACCTACGAAGCGCCCCTGATGCTGCTCAGCCGCATTCCGTTCGTTGGCAGGTTCATAGAGGTGGAGAGAGCCTACCTCGGAGGGGTGGTGTCGTCAAAGCTGCACCCCTATGTGGAGGCAGGCTACGGCTTTACCACGCGCTGGGTGTCGGCCGGGGCTTTCGCTTCGCTGCTCAACGGCCGTTACGGCTCGGCGGGGGTGAAGTTCGGTTTTGAACTGTTCCGCAACTGGTAACATGATGTTTTGAAAACGACAATATGGAAAACGGCAAAAAGGAAACAAAGGGAATGGCCAGCGTGGTGGCGGCCTTGGCGGCCAACCTGCTCGTGGCGGCATCAAAATTCGCGGGCTATGCGCTGTCAGGATCGGCTGCCATGCTGAACGAATCCATACACAGCGTGGTGGACTGTGGCAACCAGGCCCTGCTCTTGGCGGGCGACAAGATGGCGGGGCTCAAGGCATCTGCGGAGCATCCGTTCGGACACGCCCGTGCCAAGTATTTCTTCAGCACGGTGGTGGCGATGATGCTGTTCTTCGGCGGAGGTGCGCTCGGCATCATGGAGGCGGCCGAGAAACTTGCCCACCCGGCCCACGGCATTGACAACGGCGCGCTTGTCATAGCCATACTCGCCTTCGGCATTGTGGTGGAATCCGCCAGCCTGCGTGTGGCTTTCCGGGAGATAAGGGAGCTTAACAAGGGCGGACTGCCGCTTTTCAAGTTCCTAAGGCGGAGCCGTCACAGCGAGATTCTGATAATATTCGCAGAAGACAGCTGCGCAGTGCTCGGCCTACTGCTCGCCCTGGGCGGCACGGGCCTGACCATGGCCACGGGGAACGGCTTCTACGATGCTTTCTCGGGGCTGCTAATCGGCATACTGCTGTGTGCGGCGGCGGTGTGGCTCGCCGTGGAGTTCTACAGCCTTACCGTGGGGGAGAGCGTAACACCGGAAGACCTCGCCACCATAAGCAAGGCTTTCTCTGTACCGGCGGTGGAGCGGCTCATAGACGCGAAGACAATACACATGAGCCCCACAGACATACTCATCTGCGCCAAGATAGACATCAAGGACGGGATGTGGGAGGAAGCGCCGGCCGTGATCAACTCCATTGAGGCCGAAATAAGGGCGGCACTGCCGGCCTACAAGGCTTACATATACATAGAGGTGGACCGGTACGCCGCGCGGTAACGGCCCTGTGTACGGAAAATCCCCCCGGTAGGCCTTGCTGCCTTGCCGGGGGGATTCGCCTTCCGGGTGTTTTCAGAACTGGTTTTCCACGATGTCGGCCAAAACCTTGGAGATGTCCAAGCCTGCTGCCTTCACCTGCTGGGGTATGAAGCTCGTGGCCGTCATACCGGGCGTGGTGTTCACCTCTATAAGGTTTAGCTTATCGCCATCGCCGGAATTTGATATTATGTAGTCTATCCTTATTATGCCGTTGCAGCCCAGAATGTCGTATATCCTCGCAGTGGTGTCCCTTACCAATGCCGCCGTGGCTTCCGGTATCCTCGCCGGGGTTATCTCCTCCACCTGCCCGTTGTACTTGGCATCGTAGTCAAAGAACTCATTGGCTGTAACCACTTCCGTGGCCGGCAGCACAGTGGTCTCTTCTCCCACACGGAAGCAACCCACTGATATCTCCGTGCCGCTGAGCAGGGCTTCCACCATCACTTCCCCGCTCTCCATGAAAGCCTTCCTAAGCGCCGGGGCCAGCTGGTCGCGGTTCTTCACCTTTGACACGCCGAAGCTGGACCCACCGGCGGCTGGCTTCACGAAGCAGGGCATGCCAAGGCGCTCCTCCACCATGGCTTCGTCCACGCTGTCCCGGTCTTTCATGCGCAGCAGAATGCTATCGGCTGTGTTTATGCCGAAAGCCGAAAGGTAGCGGTTGAGCGTCCACTTGTGGAAGGTGAGCGCCTCCGTAAGCACCCCGCTTGTGGAGTAAGGTATGCCGAGCAGGTCAAAGTAGCCCTGCAAAAGCCCGTTCTCACCCGGCGTGCCGTGTATGGTGATGTATGCGTAGTCTATGAATACGGTGCGCCCGCCTTCCTTGAACGAGAATTGCCTGCGGTCTATCGGCGCGGTGCCGCCGCCGGGCAGGTCTACGTGCCAGTCTAAACCTTTGAGGTCGGCTATGTAGACATTGTACCTCTCCTTGTCAAAAAACGAGTAGAGCCCCTGCGCCGAGCGCATGGACACATCGTGTTCGGAGGAATCCCCCCCGCAAACTATGGCTATGTTCCTTTTTTCCATTTCCAATCTATTAGGTTCCGTATACTGCGGACGGCTGTCGGCCCCGCCCTTTTCCACTCTCCATTAAAGGTTCCCTGGCACACCCTTGTGTGCTTGGCCCGCTATGAAAGACCTCCACTTGTCCACAAGCCCGGCGAAATCTCCCGGCACGGGCGACTCGAAATCCATCTCCCGCCCGGTGGACGGGTGCCTGAACCCGAGCGTGCGTGCGTGCAACGCCTGCCTTGGGCAAATTTTAAGGCAGTTGTGTATGAACGCCTTGTACGACGAACTCCTTTCGCCCCTAAGTATCTCCGCACCTCCGTAGCGTTCGTCCCCGAAGATGGGGTGGCCGGTGTGTTTCATGTGCGCCCTTATCTGGTGCGTCCTACCCGTCTCCAAGCGGCATTCCAACAGGGTGGCGTAGCCGTAGCGTTCCACCACAGTCCAGTTGGTGGCTGCCGGCTTGCCCTCCTCTCCGCCGGGCGGGTACACGGCCATGCGCAGCCTGTCCTTTGCGTCCCGGCCTATGTTTCCCTCTATGCGGCCGCTGTCTTCGGCCATGTGCCCCCACACCAAGGCGTTGTAGGTGCGGCGCGATGTCTTGTTGTAAAACTGCATCCCGAGGTCCGTCTTGGCTCCTGGCGTCTTAGCTATGACGAGCAGTCCGCTGGTGTCCTTGTCTATCCTGTGCACCAGCCCCACCTCCGGGTCGTTGGGGTCGAACGAAGGCAAGTCCCTGAGATGCCATGCGATGGCGTTTATCAGCGTGCCGTGGAAATTTCCCGCCCCGGGGTGCACCACCATACCCGCGGGCTTGTCCACCACGGCTATGTCGGCATCCTCGTAAACGATGTCTATCGGTATGTCTTCCGGTTCTATGGATGTGTCGTGCCTGGGGCGGCCGAGCATCAGGGTTACCACGTCGCGCGGCCTCACCTTGTAGTTGCTTTTCACAGGCCTGCCGTTCACATAGACGCAGCCGGCATCGGCGGCCTTCTGTATCCGGCTGCGCGATGAATGCTGCATGCGGTCCAGCATGAACTTGTCCACCCTCAAAGGTTCCTGCCCCGGGTCGGCCTCAAAGCGGAAATGCTCGTAGAGCGGCCCGGCGTCGATGTCGGCATCTGGCGCCAAGCCCGGGGCTCCCACCACGGGACAGTCTTCCCCATTTTCCGTATATAGTGTTGTCTGCATATCCTTTGTGTTATCAGTCATTCAGTCTCACCTACGTTTTCGTCCGCCGGGGCTGGTGGCGGCACTTCCTCGAAATCGTCCATACCGCCTTCGTCCATGGCAGGCTCTTCTTCATCCTCCGCACCCACGTAGCTTATGTCCTCATCCTCTGAAATGCTCCCGCTTCCCGCCACTATCGTAACCGGGCTTTCCGCCGGCACCTTGTCGCCTCCCGCCACGGGCCTGCCTGCCACCTTGGCCCCGTACACCCAGTCTTTCTCCCCTGGCACGTATTCCGGCTCGGCCAACTTGAAACCCATGGCCGAAAGCCTCGCCATGGCCGCCCTTAGCGAACTGTTCTCCACTATGTCGGGCAGGGTGAGGGTCGGGCTGTGGGGCGAACTCACTGTCACAGCCACCCTCCTGCCGGCCTTGACAAGGCTGCCCGGCTCTATGTCCTGGTCTAAGACGGTGCCGGGCGGCAGCGTCTTGGAGTATCCGCTGTCCACCACTTCCACCTCCACACCGGCTGCGCCGGCCGCTTCCATGGCGGCTTGCAAGCCCATGCCCGTCAGCTTCGGCACCTCTGCGGCCTTGCCGTGCATGGTGTATGCGTCAAGCCCCATCTTAACCCCAACCCCGATGGCTGCTGCCACCGCAGCCATAAGCAGCAGGTTGGCCCATAGCAAAGGACTGAATATTTTCTTCAACACTCCGGCCATATCTATTGATTGTCAATCTTTTCTCCGTTTAGACCTAAGCAACGCTTCAGCAACAAACCTTGCGGTGTGTCCCTTTCCACCGGCTGCTATTTCCTCAGGCGTGCCGGTGGCCAACACAGTGCCTCCTCCGCGTCCGCCCTCCGGCCCCATGTCTATTATGTGGTCGGCCACCTTCACCACGTCCATGTTGTGTTCTATCACAATTACGGTGTTTCCCTTGTCCACCAGCTTCTGCAGCACTCCCAGCAGCACCCTTATGTCTTCGAAGTGCAGCCCGGTGGTGGGTTCGTCTAAGATGAAGACCGTCTTGCCGGTGTCTTTCTTGCTAAGCTCGGTCGCCAGCTTCACCCTCTGGCTCTCACCGCCGGAAATGGTGGTGGACGGCTGCCCGAGCTTGATGTAGCCCAGGCCCACGTCTTGCAGGGTCTTTATCTTGTGCAGTATTTCGGGCACGTTGCCAAAGAACTCCACCGCCTGGTTCACGGTCATGTCCAGCACGTCTGCAATGCTCTTGCCCTTGAACCTCACCTCCAACGTCTCCCGGTTGTACCTCTTGCCGCGGCAGGCTTCGCAGGGCACCGTAACGTCCGGCAGGAAGTTCATCTCCACAGTATTGTACCCGCTGCCACCGCAGGCTTCGCAGCGCCCTCCCTTCACGTTGAACGAGAAGCGGCCGGGCTTGTATCCGCGAATCTTAGCCTCGGGCAGGTTTACGAAAAGGGAGCGTATGGCCGAGAACACACCGGTGTAGGTTACCGGGTTCGACCTCGGTGTGCGCCCTATCGGCGACTGGTCCACCCCCACCACCTTGTCCACATATTCCAGCCCGGCCACCGAGCCGTACGGCATGGGGTCCCCTTGTGAGCGGTTGAAGCGGCGGGCGAGTATAGGTTTCAGAGTTTCGTTCACGAGGGTCGACTTGCCGCTGCCGCTCACCCCGGTAACCACGGTAAGGGTGCCCAAGGGAAAGTCGGCATCCACACTTTTGAGGTTGTTTCCGGAAGCCCCCCTTATGCTTATGCACCGGCCGTTTCCCTTGCGCCGTTGTTCCGGCACGGCTATCTCCCTCTTGCCGGAAAGGTAGTCGGCGGTGAGCGTGCCGGCTCCCTCCATTTCGGCGGGCGTACCCTGGAACACCACCTCCCCCCCTTTCCTACCGGCCCCCGGGCCGATGTCCACTATGTAGTCGGCGGCCTCCATCATATCCTGGTCGTGTTCCACCACCACCACGGTGTTACCTATGTCCCGCAGCTGCTTCAGCGATGCTATCAGCCTTTCGTTGTCCCTTTGGTGCAGCCCTATGCTTGGTTCGTCAAGGATGTAAAGCACGTTCACCAGCTGCGAGCCTATCTGCGTGGCGAGCCTTATGCGCTGGCTTTCGCCGCCGGAAAGCGTGGCTGCCGGCCTTGACAGCGAAAGGTAGCCCAGGCCCACCCCGAGCATGAAGTCGAGGCGCGTGCGTATCTCCTTGAATATCTCCGCGGCTATGCGGCGCTGCTTGTCGCCCAAGGCTTCCTCCGCCCTGTCTATCCATTCGCGCAGCTGCGATAGTTCCATGCCGGCCACCTCTGCTATGTTCTTGTCCCACAGCCGGTAGGCCAGGCTTTCCGGGCGGAGCCTCGCCCCCTTGCACCCCGGGCATGTGCGCAACTTCACCGCTATGCCCTCGGCCGGGTTTTCCTCGTCGCCCTCCGCCATTGCTTTCACCCCGAGCAGCTCCTTTATGCCTTGGTAGCCCACGGTCATGGCAGGATTTCCGCCCATCGCCCCCTCCGCCATCGGCACTCCGCCGGGGGAGCCGTAGAGCAATTCACGCACCAC